>CAJDWK010000029.1_pt1 | contig 16845 bp, 20 predicted proteins | sample 7391621 | NCBI WGS metagenome assembly CAJDWK01 (sample SAMEA7055734, study PRJEB34461) | soil metagenome | biome: terrestrial ecosystem; feature: Peninsula; material: soil | place: Antarctica | collected 2016
GCTTCCAGCGGCCATAATTGGAGATTCACTAATAATCACGAAAATGTCAAACTTTAGGAGTCCCCCAGCATAGCTGGGGGATTACCCATTATTATTTAAGGTTAGGTTCTGAGCTTGCAACAATTGGTTCTGCTGGTTCTGTTGAACAATTTCATCAGCCTTACGAACAGCTCCCTCTCCTATGGCAAAGGTGTCTTGTGCAAAAAGAGTCGTGATAACCGCAAGAGGTAATATTTTTAGATATTTCATTATTATATCCTCATTATTTACTGTTAATTAAAAAAACACCCTTTATTTTAAGCATGGCTTTATTAATAAAATGTTAATTTTTCATATTAAATCTTTAAAAGAAGACCCAATTTTACAGAAACACTGTTATAGTCTACCTCTGTCCTTTGAGAAAGGTTATTAGTAGCACTAGCACTTGTTCCCTTAATATCTTTTCCAAAAAACTCACCGGAAACTTCCAAACGCACCCCGACATTTTCATGAACTTCATACTCGGCTCCTAACGCCGGCACAAAATGAACAATGCGATCCGTCTTTGCGTTTTCCGTAATTTGATTATCACCTTCAATCAATCTGAATTTAGAGATACCTGCTCCGAATTTTGCATAAAGAGCTGTCTTTTCGTTCATCTTCCAACCCAATACGGCAGAAGGAACAATTTGCCAACTCCTCTTTAAATTTAAGCGCCAAAAATCACCCACACGTGAATCCAGTAAAGCCACATCCAGATTCATACCGTCCCAATTGCCTTCAACTTCAACACCGCCAAAGAAATTACCAAAGAAATAACGAGCACCGGCAAAAACACCCCCTGTAAAGAAAGCCTCTCCTTTGCTGCCGTTTAATTTCACAGTATTACCAGCTATAGTTGCATGAGTGTCAAAATCTCCATGACCGAAAGTACCGCCGGCATGGGTACCCAGATAAACTTGAGGCGGAGTCCAGTCGGCTTGTGCCGTTAGGGCCGGAAGTACTGTTAAGGCTGTTGTTAAAGCTAAGAGTGTTTTTTTCATGAGAGTTACCTTCCTGTTTTTTATAATAACAATTAAACTTTATCTTAATTTAAACTAAGTTCAACTCGTAAAAAGACTTATTCTTCTCCTTTTTTTAAAAATGTTGCTTTATTGCCACAGTTCCTTTCTGAGCAAAAATCCCTCCGGAAACCTAAGGCTTTTAAAAAAAATATATAAAAATAAAAAGGGCCTTTCTTTTTTAGGCAGTCTTCGCTACAAAGAAAACATCTTGTTGCGGGTGATTAGCTCAGCGGGAGAGCATCTCGTTTACACCGAGACGGTCGGGGGTTCAAATCCCTCATCACCCACCATCTCCCTTTCTTTTAAAAGACAAAAATTCACTTTATTTACTCATTTAAAAAAAGTTCTGTTTATTTACTAATTTAAAAAAAGTTCTGTTTTAAGACTTAATTAACTTTGCTTATTTACGATCTAAGATATGTGTTATCTAAATAAAACAAAAAGCAGGATTAAAAAATGAAATATATCAAATTATTATCTCTTGCCCTTGCCGCCACCCTTACCTCTCAAAATGCTATGGCTATCGGAGGCGTTGCCGTTCAAAGGGTAGATGAATCCCTTGAACAAGCAAGAAAAGATGCCGAAGCACGCTTAGCCGAAGCCGATGCCGCTCAAAAAGCTCTCGTCAAAAAAGCCGCTGAAGAAGCCGCTGCCTTAGCGCTCAAGAAAGAAGCTGAAGCTGCCGCTAAAAAGGCCGCCGAGGATGCTGCAGCCGCTAAAAAGGCCGCTGAAGAAGCCGAAGCTGCTCAAAAAGCTGCTGCCGAAGCCGAAGCTGCTAAAAAAGCTGCTGAAGCCGAAGCTGCTAAAAAAGCCGCCGAAGCTGAAGCTGCCAAAAAAGCAGATGAAGAAGAAGCTGCCCGCAACGCAGGTCCGGAAGCCGACGCTTTAAAGACAGCCGGCCTTGAAATTAACGACTCCAATAAAGCCGCTGTTAAGCTCCTACTTGATCTTAGTGTACCCGCACCTCTTGTTAACGCCGAAAGCCTCAAGTCCATTTTAACAGAGACTACGGATATAAAGAAAAAAGCAGTTGCTCTCCTCCTTAAAACCGGTCTTTATGACAAGCGCAACAATACCTCAAAAAAACGCAACGAAACCTATTCTTATCTTCAAGCCGCAGAAGTCTTTGCACAAAATGAAAAAGCTTGGAAAGCTGCAAATCTAGGTGACTTAAAATATTGGCGTCAACATGCAAGTCACTCTCACAACAAAGACACTGTAGGAAATGTGGCAAGCGGACGACATTACAACACAAATAATTCCGACCCGAATTAAGCCTTAGAATCGATAGTCACGTCAAAACTATTCCGACCCGAGCGCCAGCAACACTGCTTCCAAGACTTATATAGCCTTGGAAGCACTTGGTATTTTAGAAGTCTTGGGGAGCCCCTATTTCATAGGGCTAAGGAGTATGGAGGAACTTTTAAATCGACTATAAAAAATCCCCTAGAGATTTTTAGGGCTCTCTTAGGGAATTTTTCTTCTATTTTAACTCAATCAAAAAAGATTAATCACTATGAACTTTTTCATCACGCTCGTGACGTTCTTGAGCTTCCAAGCAAAGGGTTGCAATGGGGCGTGCTTCTAAACGTGCCAAACCGATAGGTTCGTCAGTTTCCTCACAATAGCCGTAACTGCCGTCATGAATACGCATTAGGGCATCATTAATTTTATTAATAAGTTTACGTTCACGATCCCGCGTCCGCAACTCAAAAGCACGATCGGTTTCGGTTGTTGCTCTATCGGTAAGATCCGGCTCATTATGAGTTTCTGCCTGCATATGATGAATCGTTTCAATAGACTCGTGAAGCAGCTCGGCCTTCCAGTCTTCCAACTTCAAACGAAAGTATTCCAAATGCTTTGAGCACATATAATCCTCTTTGACGGAAGGATGATAATCGGGAGGAAGTGTTGCAAGCGCTGCTCCTTCTTCACGATCACTATGTTGTTTTACTGTTGCCATATAAACCTCCTGTTAAGTTTATTGCGTTAAATCTTCAGGTTTCATCAAATTCTCCGGTCAGCGACCCATTTCAATTTTAGCGATCTCTACCATAGCACGTTGCTTTATTTCTGCAATCACTTGCTTTAAGTTCGGATTAGAAATCCGCGCCGGCAAAGCCGTTGTCATCGTCACAATATGTTCTAACGACCTTTTTGAAATAGCGCCTGCTAAAATCTCATTTTGCAATTTCTCAAGGGACTCTAGGATCATTTCCCCCTGAACAACTGTCCTCTTTGCCGAAGCATCCCGTTCACCAATTTCTTGTATTTGCATAAGTTGTGATAGAGAAGCCGTCTCTGCCGGACTTTGCGGTACATTTACACCACTCGCCCGAGCCTCTTCCCCCTCCGGCCCGCTCACAGTAAAAGCAGACGGAGAGCCGGACTTGGCTGCCCTCCTAAACCGAGAGGGCGCATAGGTTTTTATCGTTTCAATTTTAACCATGATGCACTCTATTTTATATCTCTATAGTATATCATAAAGTTTTTTTGAGCGCCTTCAAAAAATCACGTTCCTGTTTTCCTTTTTATTTTCAAAACCATAATTTTGTTGTCTAAAATTTATCAAATTATTTGATTAAACTTCAAAACTGTTTCATATTTACTTTAAGAAAAATCATATATAGGCTTTAAATACATAGTAATTAATTTTGGTTATTATGTGAAATAAATTCACTGCTGAACCGGGAGGTTACATATGCATAACTTACTAAAAACCATGACTTTTACGGCAATTCTTGGCGCAACAAACGTGCTCGCATCCGATGGGATCTTTCTTCTTACGGAAACGCCGGACATGCCGAATCAACATATTGTTTATGAAACAAGCCCTACCCTTCGTGTGAACGACCACGGCTATGTCCAAGATGATAATGATCGCTTTTTACTGGGCTGGAATATGCAAAGCGGCATGCTTCACGATCCTAATAACCGGGACATGAGTCGCAATAATTTAAGCCTTGTAAGATATCTGGATTCGATGCTTCCTTTCCAACAAACGACAATCTTACAAAGTAGCTTTACCTTACCCTTGGGCGACGTCATCGGCACAAGCTATCAGCACCAATGGAGTATTTTTGACAACGCGGGTAACAGCCATGATCTTGTGGCAACCTTTACAAAAAATGCGGCAGCCACATGGTTTGTTTCTCTTGATTCCCCCGATGCCTTAAACGTTTCCCGTGACTATCCCGGAGGAACTCCTATTAATGCGGCAACCCCTCTTATTCTAAACTTTGATGCCGGAAACTATCTCCTTGATATAGACGGTGCGCCGGGGGCTCCCACTGTTTACATCCAATGGAATTCTGCAACAACAACTGCCTATGATTCAAATTTTATGTTGGATTTTGGTCCTGTCGGCATGCCGACATCAACACGATTAGATTCTGTACCTTTTGGTGTTTCGCAAAGTTTTCAGGACGGATCTGCTCCGTCAAAAGCTGTTTCCGCCGACGTTGATGCAAGCGGTGTGTTGCGCACTGTTTATGCCGACGGTTCACAAGGAGATAGCTTTCAACTCGGTTATATTGCTTTGGGTATGAACGGTTCTCAAAGTGTTGTACGTGCCTCCTTAGATAGCGCAACACAAACAGCCGTCAATGCCATTTTCCCCGTTGTAACCCCCTAGGTTTCTTTAAAAAAATCTAAATAAGAAAAGCCCAAGAAAAACCCTATGGGCTTTTTTCCAATCCTTTATCAACTTGATAATAAATGTCTATTTTTTACGTGCAAATTTGCCGGAAGTTTGCTAGAAAGGATCATAGAGCGTGCAACCGGAATCATTCGCATATGTCCACCCCGTCATCAACGACGACTGCCTCAACACAGCAACCTGCGACACCAATCCCTTTGGCCTTTAGCACACTCCGAAAATTGTTCTGGCCCATCCATGGAAATGAAGTAAAAAAGTTCCTTCCCATGGCCATTATCATGTTTTTCATCCTTTTTAACTATACTCTTCTTAGAAATATGAAAGATGCCCTTGTTATCACAGCCTCGGGCCCCGAGGTTCTTCCTTTTCTAAAAGCCTTTGTCATTCTGCCTTTTTCTATTCTGATCGTTGCAGGATACGCAAAACTATGCAACATTTTTGATCGGAAAACAGTCTTCTATATTGTGATCACACTGTTTTTAAGTGTTTATGTTACCTACGCTCTTTTTATTCATCCTAATATCGAACACCTTCATATGTCACCGGAAAGACTAAAGGCTCTCAAAACCTCTTATCCTAATTTTCAACATTTCTTTTCCGTCATAGCCAACTGGAGCAGCAGCCTTTTCTATCTCTGTGCAGAGCTTTGGGGCGCCACCATTATCGGCCTTTTATTCTGGCAGTTTGCCAATGAGATTACGAGGGTTCAAGAGGCACGCCGTTTTTATACGATGTTCGGTTTATTAGGTCATTTTTCCCTTATTGCAGCCGGAAAGCTCGGCGAATTCTTATGTGATGTACGACATACAACGGCTACAGACTCCGAAGGATGGACGTATTACATTAACTATAATGTTCTCGCCATCTCGTTATCGGGTCTTACCATTATCGCTCTATACTGGTGGATGAATCGCTACGTTCTTACAAACCCTCAATACTATGACGAAGTGAATAAAATTTCCGCAAAGAAAGACGCAAAACCCAAATTATCTCTTATGGAAACAGTGCGCTATATTAGCCAATCAAGATATCTCGGCTATATTTTGCTGATGGTCATAGGCTATGGTCTTTCCATGAATTTAGCAGGAATTCTGTGGAAAAAACAAGTCCAGCTCCTTTTCCCAAATCCCTTAGAATATGCAAATTTCCTTGCACAATTCGCCTATTGGGTCGGCGTGATAACCATTGCTCTCATTTTCTTTTTAAAGGGTATGGTTGAGCGATTCGGCTGGTATAAAGCCGCCATGGTTACCCCCCTTATTGTCGTTGGAACGGCAATCCCCTTCTTTACCTTTATGTTCTTCCAAGAAGAGCTAAGCCCCCTTTTAAGCTGGAGCGGGTGTACGGCATTGACCTTAGCCGTCGGCATTGGGGCTGCCCAACAAGTCTTAAGCAAAAGCAGCAAATACTCTATGTTTGATCCTACCAAAGAAATGTCCTACATTCCCTTGGATCAAGAGCTTAAAGTAAAAGGGAAAGCCGCGGTTGATGTTTCGGGCTACAGTTTGGCAAAAGCAAGCGGGGGTTATATTGCCGGCGCCCTTCTCGTCATCACCGCCGCCTCCGATTTAATGCTTATTGCACCTTACTTGGCAGCTATTGTCATTGGCATTTTGATCATTTGGATTATTGCCGTTAAAAAACTTAGCATTCTTTATCGCGGGCTTGTTAACACGGCAAAATCAAGGGATGTTGAAACATTCACAAGTTCTAAAATCAGAATTAAGTAAACTTTATAAAGTTTCTTTTTTCTTGGGGGAAGAGGGACTTCCGGCCAAAATCCCGCCATCTAATGTAAGCTCGATACCCGTTATATATTTTGACTCATCCGAGGCCAAATAAAGAACAGCATAGGCAACATCTTTGGGTTCTCCCATGCGTCCCAAAGGAATACCGGCCTCGATACCGGCTATTGCCTTTTGGCGCGTTTCCGCATCATTGCCAAGCATCGGATCCCAAATAAAGGTGAGAATCGCCCCGGGATGCAAAGAATTACAACGAATATTATACTTCTTTTCCGCACAATACAAAGCAACACTTTTCGTATGATTACGAATCGCAGCCTTACTTGACGCATAGGCTGCCGCAGCGGGAATACCCACGCGAGGCCCGAGCGAGAAGACATATTAACGATAGAGCCCCCCTGCTGCCCCCCTTTCATCAAACCAATGCCATATTTGCAGCCCAAGAAAACGCTATCTAAATTGACATGATGAATATAACGCCAGCTTTCCAAACTTGCCTGCTCCGGGTCTTGTGGCCCCAATCCTTCGCCAAATCCGATAATCCCTGCATTATTAAAAAGAATATCAAGACGTCCGTATTTTTTGCGTATCATTTCAGCAAGGCCTTTCCAAGTCTCCTCATCGCACGCATCTAAGGAATAATAAACAGCCGAGTCACCAATAGAAGCCGCCAAAGCCTCTCCTTCCTCATCAAGAATATCAGTGATAATAACCGTTGCCCCCTCTTGAGCCAGCAATCGCGCCGTAGTAGCACCAATACCGCGCGCAGAACCGGTAATAAGGGCAATTTTATGATGAACCCTAGGCATAAAGAAAACCTCCTGTGATATATTAGTCTCTCGGCAACTATGCCCCGTCTAGGCGCCGGCAACAAAAGCCCTTTGCCGTATAGGTGAGGCGCGCAGGAACGAGGTCCGAGCTTCTGTGAACGGCTATACTTCCAATTTAAGAATAATCTCCGAGAGCAAAGAAAGATAGGGAAAAAACCTCTCCGATGCCTTGAAAAATCCTCCCCGAAATACCCTTTAACTATTCGCATCGAATACATTCATTTTACAGGTAATGAGCTCCTCTTATTCACACAATCCCTCTTCATGAACAAGCTAAATATTTTTTTTACGTTTTTACTGCTTAGCAAGAGGGTAAAAACACTGCAACCCTTATAAAACAAAGGCTTACAGAGGTTGCTCAAATATTAAACATTTATTAACGAAACCTTAATTGCTGCGGTCTTGAGGTACTTTCAAAGATTTTGTACACAAAGTTATCCACAGGTTTCGTGGATAAAATTTTATGACCTGAATGGCTAAAATTTTTGCAAATATCTCAATTTTTCCTTCTTGCTCCTTTTACCTCAAAAAAAACAAAGAAAGTGCATTTTTACCCTTGATTAATCACGTCGAACCCTGTAGAAATTCTATTATCTTGTTAAGAAAAACCTGCTTCTTTCAAGTTTTTATAGACTTAGGTCCCCATCGTCTAGAGGCCTAGGACACCGCCCTTTCACGGCGGCAACAGGGGTTCGAATCCCCTTGGGGATGCCATAACCGGCATTAAGTTAATATCAAAAAAATTTCTGTTTCTCCAAAAAAATAACAATAACTTCCTATCTCTAAAAACCTAAATCCACTACTACAGAAAATTTTAGACGAAAGAGCAATATAGAAATCTTTACGCAGAAGACACGTCTTAAGAAACCTTTTGGCACAGAGATTTAACAAACCGATTCATGCCCGTTTGACGGCTGCGTTTTAAACGCTCCGCGTCTAAAATAGCCCGCACCTGCTCTAAGGCATGATCCAGACCGTCGTTAATAATCACATAATCATATTCGGCCCAATGACTTATCTCATCCGCTGCACGGGACATGCGCTCTTGTACAATACCTAGAGAATCTTGCGCGCGCTCGATAAGACGTCGCTCTAACTCCCCCCAAGAAGGCGGTAGCAGAAAAACGGTCACAAGATCACCCCTAGCCGCCTGAGAAAGCTGCTGTGTACCTTGCCAATCAATATCAAACAAAACATCACGCCCCTGATTAAGGGCTTGTTCCACAGGTGCCGCCGGAGTGCCGTAATAATGGCCGAAAACCTTTGCCCACTCTAAGAAAGTTCCCTGAGAGATCGAGTCATTAAAAGAAGCCTCATCCACAAAATAATAATCATGCCCGGAACTCTCGCCCGGACGACGTTTTCTGGTTGTGTGGGAAATGGAAATTTTTAAATTAGAATCCGTTTTTAAAAGGCGTCGAGAAATTGTGGTTTTTCCGGCTCCGGAGGGAGAGGACAAAACAAACATTAAACCGCGACGTTCAATTTTGTTTTTCTGAAAATTTACCATAGGTGTTATGCTTTTAGAAACTATCATCAAACAAATATAAACTTAGGAGGCAAAAAAGCCAATGATGAAATTTCTAAAAATAATAGCTGCTTTGTTTTTATTCATTCTGGCTTTCTTTATTTATATCAATGGGGACGAGGTTCTTGCACAAACAGGTATCGGTTTTGGAGAGTTACGGTACACCCTCCTCATTCTCGTGGTGATTGCGCCTATTCTTCTGGGGCTTTTGCTTTTTATGGGAGCCATGAAAATGAAAGCCGTTAAATACATCATTCCCCTTTTGTTAATCGACGCAATTGCTATTATTTGGATATCTTCAACCCTTTAGTAATAAGGACAGGATATTACCCAAGGTCTTATTAAGATCCTTTCGGTGAACAACCTGATCAAGCATTCCGTGATCCAAAAGATACTCGGCCGTTTGAAAATCGTCGGGTAATTTTTGTTTAATTGTTTGCTCGATAACACGTCGCCCCGCAAAACCGATCATCGCTTTAGGTTCGGAAATATGAATATCACCCAGCATGGCAAAAGACGCTGTTACACCACCGGTTGTCGGATCTGTTAACAGAACGATATAAGGCAGCCGGTTCTCTTTAAGCTTTGAAATCGCAGCCGTAGACCTTGCCATTTGCATAAGAGACAAAATCCCCTCCTGCATACGAGCGCCACCGGAAGCCGGTACAACAATCAAAGCCGCTCCTTTTTCTCTTGCATAATCTGCAGCTTTTACAAGTCCCTCCCCAACGGAGAGCCCCATAGACCCTCCCATGAATTGAAAATTAAACGCCGCACAAACAACCGATTTTCCGCCAATTTTTCCAAAACCGATCACAAGGGCATCTTCTTCCTTTGTTTTCCCTTGAGCCTCCTTTTTACGCTCTGAATAACGCTTAATATCTTTAAACTTAAGGGGGTCATTAACAACAGCCGGCAAGGGAATGCGCTCGAAAGTCGCCCCGTCAAACAAGAGTTCGAGGCGCTTTACCGGGCCAATACGCATATGGTAATCACATTGAGGGCACACATAATCTGCATCGGACAATTCTCTGTGAAAAATCATTTGCTCACAAGAAGGACATTTATCCCATAATTTTTCAGGCACATCCTTACTGACAAGGGCTTTGAGCTTTGGCTTAACGAAGTTACGAATCCAATTCATCGGGGTACTTTCTTCTTTATATCACTTAGAGTGAGAGTAAAAGCATTTGGGGTAAAAGGTCAATTCTAAAGTCACTTTAAAAAAGATATTTTCACAGGAAGGATCTTGTTTTCTCTTTTAAATTGCCGAATCAATCCCTGCCTCATCGCCCTCATATAAAAGCTCAAGCTTTCTTCTATCCCAGGCAGCAGATCGGGGTACTCCCGGGAAAGAGTTATAAACATCCTTTTTACACTATAACGCCTACCGCTTAGTAAGTTCATTTTCACCAAATTATAAGTAAACATCTCAATTTCTCCGGAAATTTTTTTGTCTTTAGACATAGGGACAGTATCCAATAACCCCAAAGAATATTTAGCAACAAAGGTATAAAATCTTAAACTACCTAAGGGCACTTCTGAAAATTCTTTTTGAAATAACATATGAATATCTGCTTGAAAAATATAATGATTATTTTCGTGGGCTTGCCTTAGCAAAGTCTCTAAGAAGACTTTATGCTTCTCCCTTATTTTAAGGGGCCTGCGTGCTGACGGTTCCCTCGGTCTCTTTCTAGGATGTGCCATAACGGGAGTTTCGGTTCTTTTCCGTGTCTGCGGCCCCAGGAGTTTAGCATCGGAAGCGGATAATAAAGCGGATAAGGAGGATAAAGATATGAATAAAGAAGAAGAAGATGATGATGATTTGGGGCTCTCTATAATAGGCAACGGATCATCTGTCATTGAACCCTCATCATCCTCAAAAGGTGCATCCGCCAAAAGAAGATCTTTTTCAGGAGGGGCCGGAGGAGTGGCACGGTGATCCAAAATTGCTTTTTCCACTTGGGTCTTATAAAACAGGTACAAAGACCTATCACCGCAAATATCCCCGTCTACCGTTAGAGAACTGGGTGGAAGAATATTATAAAAAATCTTCAATTCTTCCTGTGATAAATTGGAAAAATCTATTGACGTTCCATATGAATCGGAGAAAGTAGCGACAAAAAAGGAAGTAAAAAAACGAATAATTTTTAGCATAATAATTTCCAATATCTAAAAAAAGAGAGACAAACATGTAATATGCTGTCAATCAGGTAAATTAAGCTTCTTTTTTCTAATTCTCCGCCATTGACTATGATTTTGAGAATGCTCTTTATAGGTTTTTGAGAAAACATGGCTCCCCGTGCCATCGGCAACAAAGAATAAATCGTCACTGACAAGGGGATTCAAAACCGCCTCTAAAGAAGCTTTCCCGGGGTGACAAATAGGAGTCGGCGGAAGCCCTCTGATCAAATAGGTATTATAAGGGGAATCCACCTTTAGGTCATCTCTCGTTAACGCACGATCAAAAGATTTCCGTTCTATAAGCTCAAACGCATAAATAACCGTTGGATCCGTTTGAAGAGGCATACCTTTTTTTAAACGATTCAAAAAAACAGCCGCAATATGAGGTCTCTCTTTTTCAAGGGCTGTTTCTTTTTCAACGATACTGGCAAGGATTAGAACCTCTTCCTGACTTCTTAAAGCTGTTTTATCCTTATAACGCTCCCATAACTCGGACAAGGTTTGTCCCATGGCACTTTGCATTTGAGAGATGATATTTTGACGACTTTCCCCCCTGAAAAAAGTATAGGTTTCCGGCAACAAAGCTCCTTCAAGAATTGTGTCGGCCACGTCTCCTTGAAGTTTTTCTTCTCTCTGCAAAAGAAGTTTTATGTCTCTGCTCGTTAAGCCTTCGGCAAGGGTTAATCGGTGGTAAACAATGTCCCCCCGGTGAAGTTTTTCAATGACGGATTCAAGACTACGAACTTCGGGAAAACGATATTCACCCGAGCGCAACTGATTGCCGAAGCCTCGCAGTCTCGCAGACCAATAGAAAATCTTCCAAGAAGGAATAACCCCCTCTTTTTCCAAGAGAATCCCGATAGCCTTGGCTGACATTTTAGGAGGAATAATAAGGGTTACTGATGACCGGTAGGTTTCTTTTTGTTCATAACCCTGCACAAAAACCTTATAGAAAAATCCTAGGGAGAGTACAAAAATTAAAACAGCTAAAAGAGAAAAGGCCTTTTTCACGGGTCATTTTCTCCTTAGTTACTTAGGGTATTAGTTAAAAGCTTTTAATAAAAGCGAAGCATTAGTGCCTCCAAAACCAAAGGAATTAGACAGCGCATATTGAAGCTTCTTTTCTTTAGAAACCAACGGAACCAGATCAAAATCACGGCATGACTCTGAAGGATTCTCTAAATTAAGTGTGGGAGGCAAAATACCTTCAGAGAGAGCTTTAATGGTAAAAATAGCCTCAATGCCGCCGGCAGCACCTAACAAGTGACCAACGGAAGATTTTGTTGAAGAAATAGAAACCTTATTTCCGAACAAACGTCCCATTGCCCCAAGCTCCAGCTCATCTCCAAGAGGGGTTGAGGTTCCATGGGCATTAATATAGCCCACGTCTTCAGGATTTACCTTAGCGCGATTCAAAGCCATTTCCATGGCACGGTAAGCCCCTTTTCCCTCGGGATGGGGAGCCGTAATATGATTGGCATCACCTGATAGGCCGTATCCGACAACTTCCGCATAAATCTTAGCGCCTCGTTTCTTAGCGTGCTCCAGTTCTTCCAACACAACAATACCCGAACCTTCCCCCATAACAAAACCGTCACGCCCTTGATCCCAAGGCCTTGACGCTTTTTCAGGCGTCTCATTATAAGCTGTAGAAAGAGCACGAGCCGATGCAAATCCGGCCATAGCCAATCGACAGACGGCAGCTTCCGCGCCGCCCGCAACCATTACATCCGCATCGCCCAATTGAATCATACGCGCGGCATCTCCAATGGCGTGCGCACCGCTTGAACAAGCCGTAACCGTTGCATGGTTTGGCCCTTGAAAGCCGTACTTAATCGATACATGACCGGCAACAAGATTAATCAAAGCAGCCGGAATAAAGAAAGGAGATACCTTTTTATACCCCCCCTCGTGCAAAGCAACAGAAGTGTCATAAATACGAGGCAAACCCCCGATTCCCGAGCCGATAGCAACACCCGTGCGCTCTCTTGAAGCTTCATCCTCGGGCATCCAACCGGCATCTTCAACGGCTTGCATGGCTGCAGCAACACCGTAAAGGATAAATTTATCGGTTTTTCTCTGATCTTTTTTGGACATATAGTGTTCGTCATCAAAGTCACCGACACCGGTTCCGTGGGGAACAAGTCCGGCAATTTTACAAGGTAAGTCCGAGGTATCAAAATGATCAATAGAACCAATACCGGATTGGCCTGCGATCAGTCGTTCCCACGTATTTTTAATATCTCCGGCAAGGGGAGTGACAGCGCCTATACCCGTTACAACTACACGTTTCATATCCAAACAATCCAACTTTTATAGGGTTTCCCTCAAGAATAAAAAAAGCCACTTGTATTTTAAGGTCTACCCTAAAAAAGTGGCTTTATTTTTAGTCTCATTTACAAACACGCTTCATTACAAACACGCTTTCATCCATTGATAAAGGCTTTAGGCTGCATGTTCTTTGATATAAGTAATGGCAGCGCCGACAGTAAGGATTTTTTCAGCAGCATCTTCAGGAATTTCAACATCGAATTCTTCTTCAAAAGCCATAACAAGCTCGACAGTATCAAGGCTATCTGCCCCAAGATCATCAATAAAATGAGCAGCTTCTACAACTTTTTCGGCTTCTACACCAAGATGCTCAATTACAATTTTTGTCACGCGTTCTTTAATATCACTCATAGGTTTTTCCTAATCTTTCTTTAATAATAATGTCTCAGGTTGTCATACTTTATAAGAATTGGCAACCATGGTTTATTGTCTATTCACAAGATGCCCCACACTAGCGCAAAATCAACAAAAGGAAAAGTCTTTTTATGCAGTGTTTTTTCATTTAAAACGCTTTCCTGCAGGAATACCTCTCCACAAAAGTTTCAAAATAAGTTATATTAAGCCGACTTTGTATAAAGATCTCTTACATTTTGTTAACAAGGACAAAATTAAAGGAGCAAAAAACTTTAGGAGATAATGATGTCACTTTCTAAGGGTATTTCTTTTACCTTAATCACGACTGCGTTTCTAGGTATTTACCTCGAAAACCAAGTTTCTGCAACAAATCAAAGAACACCTCAAAGTGAAAAAGAACTTCAGGAAAACGTTTTAACACCAATACATACACAAGCTGAATTTTTGCCCCATGACCCCGTCGAAGCCGCAAGAGTAAAAGAAATTTTAGATCGCCTGGACGGGCATAAAGCTCTCTTGGAAAAACAAAAAGAAGAAAAGAAAAACGACCCGCACCAAGAAAATTAAAATCGACTCAAATGAAACGCCGGTTTCGCTACTTCCAAGACCCCTTAACCTCAAAAAGCGCCTTAAGACCGGCAATGAATCCCTTGATCCTAAAGGATCTTAAGAAAGAATCTATCTTTTACCTATGAGAAAAAAAGAAGATCGTCCGAAATTTGCCTCAACATAAAGGTCTCAATATAAAGAAAATTACCCCTCCCCTCTGCATTAGTCCTATCCCTACAAAAAAGCCTTAATTCCCCGGAGACTTCACAAAAAAACGGAGCATTTACCGACAACACAAGACAACACAATAAGAAGAAAGATCAAGTTAGGTGTTTAACTTTTTTAAGTTCGTGAGCAGTAAAGGTCTCGTCAACTTCCGGTGTTAAGGTCTTTTTGACAACATCGTGTGCCGTCTCAACGGCAATTTTAATCATATGATCGTGAATTTCTTTAACTGCATTTAATTCAAGTTGCTTTAAGCGATCTTCCAAATGGGTCTTTTGATTCTTAACAAAAAAGGCAATGTCGCTCATGGCTTGCTCGCGAATTCGAACGGCTTCTTTATCAGCATGCTCAAGGATATCAGACGCTTCTTGCCGTGCTTCGATCTCACGCTGCTTTGCCTTTTCTAACAATAAAGCAGCCTCAACTTTCAAGGCTTCCGCTTCCGTCAGATCTTTGCTAATTTGGGATGCTTTGGACCGAAGAGCTTCCAAAATAACCTTCTTAAGGGGTTTCGCAGCAGCCCCGACAAAAATCAAAAACGAAATGAGGACCCAACCTCCGACATCAAGCTCCATGGGAAACCTTTATATTTAGTTTATCATTCAACAACCGTTCAATATCCGGTCCCGCTTGTTTCCCTACCACAGGAAGAAGCTTCTTAACAATATCGTGAGTGATAATCTGCGTGTGCTTTTTTATATCTAAAACAGCCTGTTCTTTTTCTTCCGCAATGGCAAGTTCGGTTGCCTCAACTTGATGTTTTAAAAGAGTAACCATCGATTTTTTGCGCTCTGATAAATCTTTATCCACATCATTAAGCGTGGCTGCAATGATATCATGAGCTTTTTGGCGCGTACTATTTAAGCCGCTTTCAACCTCATAAAGAGTCGAGTCTTTTTCGTCCCCTAAACGCTCTGCCTCGATGCGATATCCTTCCGTTTTCTGCCAGCGTTCTTCAAGCAACTGCTTGAGTCGAGGAACGGAAACAAAAACCGTATAAATCATCAAGATCGCAAAGAAAATGAAAAGCCAGAAAATCTGAGCTGAAAAAACCGCCGGATCAAACTGAGGCATAAATAAAGAATTCCTTTTTCATCTTTTTTTTATTTTTCCGCCGCAATAAATGCAGAGCCACCGGCGTTTTAGACCGCTTATCTGTTAAATAACGACAGAAACAAAGCCGGAAATCACCCTACTTCAAGAAAATCATGAAGGAAATAACAAGGGAAAAAATTCCGAGCCCTTCGGCAAGAGCCGCGCCGACAAAAGCGAAGGTTTGCATGTCATTTTTTGCAGAAGGATTGCGCGCAATAGATTCAATCAAACTGGCAAACACGCGCCCGACTCCCATTGCAGCACCGATAACACCAAGAACAGCGATACCCGCACCAATCATTTTTGCAGCTTCTAATTCCATTTTATTTCTCCGTTATATTTTATTATTTTTCTAGTGTAAGTTTACAGAATCGTTAAGATAAATACAGACTAAAATTGTAAAAATATAAGCCTGCAACCCGGCAACAAAAAACTCAAATCCCACAAACAAAACATTAAACAAAGCAGGAAATATACCGAAATACATCCCTACCATCACACTAAAGCCCGCAAAGACTTTAAGAATCACATGCCCTGCCATCATATTCAAGAAAAGACGCAAGGAAAGAGTGAAAGGTCTTACCAAATAAGAAACAAGCTCAAGAAAAATTAAAAGAGGTGCTAGGACCTTTGGCGCACCGTCCGGCAAAAAAAGGCTAAAAAAGTGCAAACCGTGGCGTACAAAACCGATAATTGTTATGGTTACAAAAAACAACAAAGCCAAAGAAAGCGTCACCGCAAAATGGCTTGTGATTGTAAAACTATAAGGTAACATCCCAAACAGGTTGGCAAATAAAATAAACATAAAAAGAGTGAAAATAAACGGCGCATAGGCTTTGCCTTCTTTACCCACCGTATCACCGAGCATGCCGGAAATAAAATCATAGGCTGATTCAAGAACCAATTGCAACTTATTGGGAACAAGGGTTGCTTTGCGCAAAGCAACGTGTTGAAAGGTGATGAGGGCAACCGTTACAATAGCCAGCCAAATTGTCGCATTGGTAATAGAAATATTACTTCCCATAAGTTCTAAGGGAATAATCTCATGTATTCTAAACTGGTCCATGGGACTGTGTGTTGTCATTTCAATTCCCTGATCGAATTTATATAACGCACTAACTTTATAAAAGGAGGATAATCCTTTATCCCTCCTTCGTCAATTGCTTCACCTCTCTTTATAATATTTTTTTGTTGCATTAACTATTGTCAAAGCAATTTAGAAATGTCCTCTTCTGGCAATTTAGAAATGTCCGCTTTAGGGGTGCTGTTATCCACAAGTCCATAGCTCACTCTCAGCCCTTAA
>CAJDWK010000030.1_pt1 | contig 16451 bp, 13 predicted proteins | sample 7391621 | NCBI WGS metagenome assembly CAJDWK01 (sample SAMEA7055734, study PRJEB34461) | soil metagenome | biome: terrestrial ecosystem; feature: Peninsula; material: soil | place: Antarctica | collected 2016
GTCAGTGGTCATTGAAATCTCCATTGGTTAATCAATAGAGCTGACCTTATAACATTTGAAAATTTAAAAAAAGATGGGGTTTATGAGCCTATTACGTTTCTCCTGCTGTTGCGTAAGTTAAAGGCGATAGGAGCAGAGCCGTGGTTAGTAGGGTTCTATAGTGTTTTTTTGTCATTGTTTTTCTCTTTACGTTTTTTCAGAACCCTGAATTTTCAGGTTATTGCAGTAGGTTTTCAAAATGAAATTTCATACAATCATATCCGGTGTGACGGCTTGCGGTAAATAGCGTTCCGTCAGTACCGACGATTCGATACCGTACACCTTTTGTAAGGGGGGCTTCTGAAGAGACATCATACAATTTTAGCAACTCGCCTTCCAGCTCTAAGGGAGTTATATCTTTGCCGTCAAAATCTGCACTATAATCGTGAAGAGGCACGTTAGAGTTTGCTGCCCGGAAACCATTTTTCATCAGGATTTTCCAAGAACCTATATTATTAGGGTTTGCGGTTGCATCAAGGCGCCGTAAGGCCTGTCCGCCAAAACAACAAAAGGCCTTTCTAACGGTTTGCGGGGCGTCTTCGGCTTCAGAAAGACGTATAACCTCAGGCGCCCACTTTGTCACGACAGCTTCGACAACACCGGACATAATACCTTTTTCCCATAAATGAGGGGTTTCTTTGCCGTCCCAAGATGCCTCCATGAGCGTATAGGCTATTTCTGAAACGCCGGCTCCGTCGCCACCGCCTGCAACAAGGTGGCCGATAGGTTCTCCTGTCTCTTGGTTAAAAAGGGTGAGACCGCCATGGGGGGAACCTTGTGCAAAACGAGGTATCCATTGTGTTGTAATACGATCGGATACAGATTTGAGGGAGCGGATTTGGCCTGCTGCAAAACCCGCCATAACCGTCGAGTTGCCAAAAGCATTTTGGTGATAGGGAATATCTGTTTTCTTTATATCCAGAGCTTCTCATTTAAAGCCTTCTTTTGTTTCTCCTGTTAAAGAAACGTGACAGCCTGTTGCGTTTTCGAGGTCATCAAAGCTGAAAATAGTTGACGAAAAGACAGAGTCCGAGGAAAGGACTTGACGAGAGCTAAACAGAGATAAGGTTAGGATTATGAGTAAAAGAAATCGTAATGTTTTAGGTTCGGCAGGCATTTTTTCCCTCAGTATGTAATTTTCCATAATTCAATCTAGCGCTATGCTTTTGTTTTTTCAATGCATTTTTTTGAGGAAGATTTACTTTCGAGTTGTGAAAAAATATGTATAAATAGAGGATGGTTTTGATAGATTTTTAAGGAGATTCCCCTATGACACAAGCTTTTAAGAAAAAAGCAGAAAAAGACGAGATGCAAGCCGAAATATTTAAGACAAGACGAGCTATGTCGGAAGACCTGGACAAAGTTTTGTATGAGCCTTTTCCGGTGCTTGATAAGGGCTTTGTGAGGGTGATTGACTATATGGGTAATGATGCGGCTGTCACACAGGCCGCTCGGGTTTCCTATGGCAAAGGCACAAAAATGCTGAATCAAGATAAAGGGCTTATTAATTACCTTATGCGCCATCGTCACACAACGCCCTTTGAAATGTGTGAAATTAAATTTCATGTGAAGCTTCCTATTTTTATAGCGCGCCAATGGATTCGTCACCGTACGGCTAATGTAAATGAATATTCCGCGCGTTACTCTATTTTGAGTAAGGAATTCTATATCCCCGAGCCCGAGAAACTGGCAGTTCAGTCCACTATTAATAAACAGGGACGAGGGGAAACGTTAAATGCCAAAGATTCTGCTCGTGTTTTAGAAATTTTACGGGGTGATTCCGAGCGTTGTTACGAGCATTACCAAGAAATGCTCAATGAGGATGCAAATGAGACCGTCCTTGATCCGACACGTTCCGGGCTGACACGTGAATTGGCAAGGATGAACCTTACCATGAATTATTACACGGAATGGTATTGGAAAGTTGACTTGCACAACTTATTTCACTTCTTGAGCTTGAGAGCCGATTCACACGCACAATATGAAATTCAAGCCTATGCAAATACTATGCTCGAGCTTGTGAAAAAATGGGTTCCTCTCTCTTATGAGGCTTTTGTGAAGTACCGTCAACAGGCCATGCACCTGAGTCAACCGGCAGCTGAAATTGTGAAAAAGTTGGTTAAAGGTCAAAAAATTGCCTCAACTGAAAAAGGGATGGCAGAGAGAGAATGGCGTGAGTTCCTCGAGCAATTGGATCTCAAAGAAGAAGATGTGCTTTTAGATTAAGGGGCTGAAGGAGAAAAAAAGCTTGACCTTTGATGAGGGGGGCATTATATATCCTTTAACTTGAGATGTTTAATCTTAGTTTTTAGTCCCCTCAAGGAAGACCCCTGCATTGTGCTTTACCTCTATAGGGCCGATAGTAGGGGTTTTTCATGGAATCAATTTTCTGCCTTGCCAAAGCTTTTGAAAAAAATATAAAAAAGCCCCGTATTAAATACGAGGTTTTTGGAATTAGTTAGGTAAAGCTCGGTACTAGGCCGCAACACACTCTTTAAGGTCTTTTCCGGGCTTGAATTTTGGAACGCTTTTTGCAGCGATTTGAATTTTTTCGCCCGTTCTGGGATTGCGGCCTTCTGTTGCTTTGCGCTCAACAACACAAAAAGTACCAAAGCCAACTAAACGAACGTCGTTTTTATTTTGTAGGGCTCCGGCAATAGCTTCAAATACTGCATCAACAGCACGGGCAGCATCTGCTTTTGAAAGACTTGCTGATTCACAAACTTTATTTATAAGATCATTTTTGTTCACGGGGTTACTCCATCTTTTTACAGTTTTAGTGTGGTAAAAGACCGCCTCGTATAAAACCTTACGCAATAAGGGATTGACGGTCAATGGACAGAGTGTATTTTTTCTGAAAAAACGACATTTTCTAAAACTTTAGACAAAAATCGTCAAAAAAAACAAGTAAAACTGGGGTTTTTTTATTGAAGAGATTTTTTGTTTAATTGGAATTTTTTTCGCTCAAAACAATTTTTTCGTTGTGACGGGCATACCCGAGGACGTTTTTTGCTTGCTCTTCTAAAAGATCGGGGCAAATAGAGCCGGGCTTCATCAGATTAACACGGTGTTCTAATTTATCGTGTTTCTCTTTTATGTCACTTAATTCAGAATTTGCCTTAGCCAGGGAATCTTCAAGGGAGCGTAATGTCATGATGCCTCGACCGCCTTGGATAAGGTGGTATAAAAAGTAAAGAACAAGACATAAGATAATGCTTTGAACAGTATAGCGTCTTGCGCGGCGTCTAAGGTCTCTTATAATCATGAATCCAGTATAGCTTTTTTTCATTTTAAAAAAAAGCTTAACGTTTTTTTTAGTCCCTATAATTTGGAAAAATTCCAGCTGAATTATTTCATTTAATTGACGGTTAACTTTTTGTTAATAATTACTGCCTCTAAATAAAGCAAGGAGGGGACTCCTATTTTTTGTTATATAACGGGGGTATTTATGCTAAAAAACTATAAAAAGTCAATAAAAAGAATCCCTTATTCTTTTGCTGCTCTGCTTATTTCAATTTCTTATCTTCAAGCAAGTTTTGTAAACGAAGAGATTCTAAGCAAAGCAAGAAGCAATTTGTCTACGCATCGAGAAGCCCTCCCGGAAGTCAAAAGTAAAAGTCAGCATCCAAATTTAGCAGCAATTGTGAGTGTTGAAGCTATTTCCAATTTTTGGAAAAAAGCTAATAAAGTTGAAGCGGGCATTTCCACTGCTGTGCAAACCGTGGGTGTTAGTCGTGAGCGTTCGGCGTTATTTGCAGATATTAAAAGACATAACGGTTCACTTTCTCCGCAAGAAAAAACGCCCCGAGTTCTTAAGGTTCCTTGGGTTTTTATGAGTTGGGGACAAATTTTAACAGCAGAAATTAGCGAGTTAACGAATCCCCTTACACGAGATCAATATATTGGGGCAAATTTAAATCATTTAAAAACACAAGGGCATCGCACGACAAAAGAGGAAGAAGCCTACGATATTACCGGTGAAGATTTGGTAAGAGTTGAAGAGGCGATGTCTTTTGCAGGTAATCGTTTGCTTTATATTAACGGTTTGCGTGAAAAAGCGAAGATTATTTCCTTCGAAAGAAATAGACAAAAAGAAGGCTTAAGGCAGCATCAATCAAAAATTCTACCCGTATTCGAAGAGCTTCAAGCAAATCCTCCTCGTCTTCGTAAGATTAATCGGGTTTGGGCGAGTTGGAGACAGATTTTAACAGCGGAAATGAATCGTTTATTATATATTAAAGACTTGCGTAAAAAAGCCAAGGGCATTTCTGTGGAAATGGATAGGCTAAAAGAAGGCTTAAGGCAGCATCAAACAAAAAGTCTACTCGTATTCGAAGTGCTTCGAGAAAATTTTGAAGTCTTAAGGCAGCATGAAGAAAAAATTCTACCCGTATTCGAAAAGCTTCAGAAAAATTTTGAAGAGCGGAAAATTTTGAAACAAGCTTATGCCGAAAAGTACGAAGGTGATAGGGCTATTATGATAGCTTATGCGCAAAATAAAACGGTAACCTTAGGAGAGCTTAAAAGAATGGGGAAATGGCTTCAATCGGATGACGTTGTTTATGCCGTTGAAGAAGTGCCCGACCTTATTCATTGGATGGCGCAATGGCATTCTTATTTAGAAGAGAGCGAAGATGAAAGAGAAGTCTATAGCGTGAGTAAAAAAGCGCTCCGGGATCTTAAAGTTTTGCAATCAACGGATTCCATAGAAGAGCCTTACATGGTCAATTTACTGAGTCTGCTGGCATTGGATGGGAAAACGTTAAGGGAGTACGTCGAGGAGACACGTAAAAAACTTTTGCCGCCTGAATATTTGAAAACGTTGATGTCTGAAAAAAATAAGGTTACCGTTGAGCTAAAAAAGCGTTTGGAACGGGAAGAGAGTCTTGCAGAGCAATTATTGCGGCCTGTTACGATATACCCCCGTTTTGTTGTGGCCGGTGCGAGCGGGGAGATTACGGACTTATCGCAAAGTACGGTCAACCTTGCTCAATCGGGTCTTATGGATAGTATTGTTTTGAATGCTCCGCTTGTTTCTCAAATTCAGGAAGAGGGAGCGCCCTCCGTTTCGTCTTCCTCTTTTCCCTATCAAATGGAAATGGATCCTGATAATACCTACGTTTATGATGTAGAAACGAGAAGATATCTTCCGGCAACCTCCGAAACTGTTTTACCGAGCTTGTTTATCCGTATGGAAAAAGCCGTTGATAAGGGGTGGTTTTATAATGCTCGCAGTACGACCCTTCTTGTGCTTGGCGACTCATCGGGTTTTGTGCATGTGAATGAGGATGATACGACGAGCAGGGGGTTTCATATCTTGCAAAAGACCGAGACACCTTTTTCCTTGGTGAAAAAAAATAGCGCGCAGGTTGGGACGCAAGTCCATTAGGTATTGGACCGTGATAGGTGTTCAAATTTCCATAAGGCCCGGTATGACCTCTCGTGGCACGTTCCCTCATCATTGGCCAACAGGGTCAGAATGCATTCTGCTATTGATTACACTTCACCGGTGGAATACGAGAAAAATCATAAAGCAGCTTAAAATGTGTCCGTAAAAAGGGTGACACATCAGCCTATCGTGTTGTTGTTGTGAGTTATGAAGGGCACCGTTAAGTTAATTTCGCCCTGCATGTAGGATTCTGAAAATCTCTTAAGTTGTGTTAATATCTGCCATTATTTAGACAAAGCCCCCTTTACACCCAACTGAAATTAACTTAACGGCGGCTCTACACCGCCGCAACTTCTTGCGCGCATTTCCTTTCTTTCAAACTCTGACAATGCGCCAAAAATATGAAAGACTAATTTTCCTTAATTCTATCGGTATTAACAGGGGATTTTTTTTGTTGAAAGGCTATATAATATTGACATTACATTGATTTAATTTAAAAAAAATTATTATCCCGTGTTCTATAAAAAATAAAAATTGAAAGATCCAAATGTCACAAAAAATATTACTTAGCGTATTGATGTTATCCATGGTAATGGGCGTAAATGCTTGGGGTTCCTTAAACGACGATGAATCTGCCGTAGATGAGAAAGAAAACCTAAAAAGGAAAATTGACTCCATTTTGCCCGATCCTCTAATGCCGAAGAAAAAAAAAGAGTAGGAACTTAGAAACACAGATAAGCCCATCGGGTATTCTTTTGGAGAAAGAGGAAAACTGTAACGAGGCGAGTAAAGCATACGAGCTTGCACTTAAGTACACTAAGGACATGGAGGTGGATGGAAATCCGGAAGAAGCCCTTTCTTGCTTCAAAACGGCTGCTGAGAAAGGTCACCCAAAGGCACAGTATAACCTTGGATATGCTTACGTTAAGGGTATAGGTGTGGAGAAAAATCTAAGGGAAGCTTTTAGCTGGTTTACAAAAGCTGCTCTGCAAGATGATCCAAAGGCGCAGTATTACCTTGGGTTTTTGTACGAAAATGGCTTGGGCATGGGTAAGGATCTAAAATTAGCTCTTACTTGGTATGAAAAGGCTGCTGAGCAGAACTTAAAAGAGGCACAGTACAATCTTGGGCTTTTGTACGGAGAGGGTTTGGGTGTGGATAAGAATCCGGAGGAATCCGCGACTTGGTTTACAAAAGCTGCTCTGCAAGGTATGAAGGAGGCTCAGTTTAAACTTGCTCTTTTATATGGATATGGCATGGGCGTAGATAAAAATCCACAGGAAGCTTTTGCTTGGTTCAAAAAAGCCGCTGAGCAAGGCCTAAAGGGGGCACAGTATAACCTTGGGATTTTGTACAAAAATGGCTTGGGTGTGGAGAAAAATCCACAGGAGGCTATTAATTGGCTTAGAACGGCGGCTGAGCAAGGTCATATAATGGCACAGTTTAATCTTGGAAATGCCTACGCTACGGGTATGGGGGGGGAGAAAAATCCACAGGAGTCTGCCGTTTGGTATAAAAAGGCAGCTGAGCAAGGTCTAAAGGAGGCGCAGTATAATCTCGGACTTTTGTACAGAGAGGGCTTAGGGGTAGATAAAAATCCGGAAGAAGCGTTAGCTTGGTTTAAAAAAGCCGCTGAGCAAGGTTCCCAAAAAGCGCAGTATTACCTTGGGCTTTTGTAGAGGGGAGCCGTAAAGATAAAGAATCCGGAGGGCTGTTTCCTAGGATAGGTATCGGACCGTGATACCAATTAGGGAATCTTTGCCGTAAAAACCTCTTAAGAGAGTTTTTTACAAGCTCCAATATTGTCGTTGACCTTCTAGTGTCAGATTACGCCACATTGCTTTGAGGTCTGCAACACAGCCTTGATCTGTTGTAAGTCGTTGAAGTTGGTCTTGAGAGAGAGCCCTGTATTCCTTATGAGGAACGGCGCCAAGAATCATGTCATAAGGTTCTAAGCCGTCAAGGGAGGTTAGGAGTTCAAGCCCGTAGAATTTCCGAGCTTCTGCAGGATCTGCATAAGGATCGTGAACAGAGATGTCAAACCCTTGCTTTTTAAGTTTATCCATAAGGTCAACAACCTTTGTGTTGCGCAAATCAGGGACGTTTTCTTTAAAGGTTAGGCCAAGGATTAAGAGGCGCTTTTTGTTTTCAGAGGCAACACCGGCCAAACGTTCTGCAATAAAAGCAGGCATGGATTCATTTGTTTCTCGCCCTGAAAGAATCACTTCAGGCTCATGCCCGATTTCCTTTGAAAGGTGAGCTAAGTAATAAGGATCGACACCGATACAATGTCCGCCCACAAGGCCTGGCTCAAAGGGAAGGAAGTTCCATTTTGTTTTTGCAGCGTCCAGAACGTCATAAATGGAAACGCCTACTTTATTAAAAATTGATGCCGCTTCGTTAATAAAAGCAATGTTAATATCTCGCTGGGCATTTTCAATGACCTTTGCAGCTTCTGCCGTTTTAATGCTGGCCGCTTGAAAGATATTATTATTGTTCATTGTTCCGTAAATTTCAGCTAAGAGCTGTGTCACACCGGGAGTTTCCCCTGCCACAACTTTTGTAATTTTATCAACGGTATGTACTTTATCGCCGGGGTTAATGCGCTCCGGCGAGTATCCTAAAAAGAAATCTTTCCCCTGCGTAAGGCCGGATGTTTTAGCAAGTAGCGGGCCGCATATATCTTCTGTCACACCGGGATAAACGGTGCTTTCGAAAACAATAATAGAATCCTTTTGAATGACTTTACCAAGGGTTTCGCATGCTTTTTCCAAAGGCGTAAGGTCAGGTTTGTTGTCTTTTGTAATGGGGGTGGGGACCGTGACGATATAAATTTCTTGGTTTTCTATTTCTTCTGCATTGTGCGTAACATGCAATGCTGTTGTTTTGAGAGTACTTTCATCGATTTCTGCCGTGCGGTCATAGCCTTTTTGCAATTCTCGGATGCGCTCTTGATTAATATCAAAACCAATAACACTCAAGTGTCTTGAGAGTGCCACAGCCAAGGGTAAACCGACATAACCTAATCCGATAACGCAAATTTTTTTCATCTAATACGGCCTTTTTTAATCTTAAAACGAAACTATCGGGATTGTCGCCTTGACAAGGGACTTTGTCAAGGAGAGTATGGGGGCTATATCAGACTCTTTTAAACCATAGAAAAACCAACCATGTGCGGCATTACCGGATTTTTAAATTATAACAAGTCTCGATCAAGAGATGAACTTGATTTTATCGTTAAAGCAATGGCTGAACAAATCAAGGAAAGAGGCCCCGATGACGGAGGGCAATGGATTGATGCAGAGTACGGCGTGGCCCTTGGTCACCGTCGCCTTGCCATCGTGGATTTATCACCTGCGGGTCATCAACCTATGGTTTCGGCTTGCGGGCGTTATGTCCTTGTTTATAACGGTGAAATCTATAACGCCCCCGATCTTAAAGCGGACATTTTAAAAGAGCATCAGGTTTCTTTTCGAGGCAATTCCGATACGGAAGTTCTTTTGGAAGGTTGTGCCCTTTGGGGGGTCGCTAATACGGTTAAAAAATGTATCGGGATGTTTGCCTTTGCGCTTTGGGATCGTCGCACAAAATCTTTAACCCTTGTCAGGGATCGTATGGGGATTAAACCTCTTTATTGGGGATGGCAAGGGCAAGGAAATGACAGAACTTTCTTTTTCGGATCGCAGCTCAAGAGCTTTACGCCTCATCCTTGCTGGAATCCTAAAATTAACCATTCCGTTGTGACATCTTATTTGCGTTACGGTTATGTGCCGGCACCTCGCAGTATTTATCAAGAGATGAATCAGCTTGATCCGGGGCATATTCTTACGTTGACTCAAGGCGGTGAGGTAACACTTGAGGCTTATTGGCGCCTTGAAGATTATGTAACACAAGACCCGATCTATTGTGACCCTGATCAGAGCCTTGACCAACTCGAGATTTTGCTCAAAGATGCTGTCGGACGTCGTATGGTGGCCGACGTGCCTTTGGGGGCTTTTTTATCGGGCGGTATTGATAGTTCTTTGGTTGTTTCTTTAATGCAATCTCAATCTGCAAGGCCGATTAAAACGTTTTCTATTGGTTTTGAACAAGCTGAGTATAATGAAGCACATTACGCAAAAGAGATTGCCGATTACTTGGGGACGGACCATACGGAAATGTATCTTCCTGTTGAGCAGGCGGCTGATATTATTCCGGAAATTCCTCAGTGGTTCGATGAGCCTTTTGCGGATTCTTCTCAAATTCCCACCTATCTTGTGTCAAAAATGGCGCGGGAGCATGTGACCGTTTCCCTTTCCGGAGACGGCGGAGATGAGCTCTTTGCAGGCTATAACCGCTATTTCTATACTAAGCAGTTATGGAATAAATTCAGTTGGATGCCGCCTGCATTCAAAAAGTCTATGGCTGCGGGTGTGACGGCTTTTTCTGAAGAAACATGGGATGCTGTTGGAAAATGTATGCCGGAACGTTTGCGCCCAAAATACGTGGGGCAGAAAGCTCATAAGTTTGCCAAAATAATGCAAAGCTCAACGGAAGAAGGTCTCTATCAAGCCCTTGTGAGTCAGTCTCATAACCCCGAGAAGTATAGCTTGGAAAGTCGTGAAAACCCTGATTGGGCTCACTTGTTAAAGCGTAAAGATTTTCCTTGTTTGATTTCTTATATGCAATATCTGGATATGAAAACTTATTTGCCCAATGATATTCTGACTAAAGTTGATCGAGCCAGCATGGCTGTTAGTCTTGAGGCGCGGGTTCCCTTACTGGATCATCGTGTCGTTGAATTTGCGGCAGCTATGCCCTTGGATTTAAAAATACGGAATCAAAAAGCAAAATGGCCTTTGCGCCAACTTCTCGAACGTCATGTGCCGGCGCACTTATTTGAGCGCCCTAAAACAGGCTTTGGCATTCCCATTCATGATTGGCTTCGAGGGCGTTTACGAGATTGGGGGGAAGATCTTTTAAGTGAGAACAGCCTTAAAGATGCCGGAATGCTTAACCCTAAAACCGTGAGAACACTTTGGGAGAATTACCAAAAAGGCGAAAACCAAGAGGCATATGCGTTGTGGAGCATGCTTATGCTTCAAGCTTGGCAGCGCCAAAAAAGTCTCCTTTGAGTTTTTTTTGATCTTTTACTTTTAGAGTCGGATTTAATATCTTTCTTCGAAAGAAGGGATAGCTATGCTATAAATGAAAAACGAAAATTAGGTGCGCCATACATAAATGTCCGATTTGTCCTTCATTCCCCTTAAAATTCACTCGTCTTATTCCTTGGCTGAAGGAGCCATTAAGTTGCCGGCTTTGTTGGCGCATTGTGAAGAGAATAAAATTCCGGCTCTTGCCTTAACAGATACAAATAACGTCTATGGAGCCATGGATTTGTGTTTGAATGCGGTTAAAAAAGGGATTCAGCCCATCATTGGGGCAAAGGTTACGGTGCGCTCGCCTTTTAAAAACAACAGCCTGAAATTGGGTGAGGAAGACAGAATTGATTTTCATGAGCTGGTACTTCTGGCTAAGTCTCAAAAAGGGTATAAGAACCTTATTAAAATTCTTTCTCGATCCTTTTTGGCACATCCGGACCATACCGAACCCTATACGACCTTTGAGCAATTAGAAACTCTTAATGAGGATCTTATTGTTTTGACAGGCGGACTTGGGGGCGGGGTGGCGCAATATCTTTTGAAGAAGGAGCCTAAAACTGCGGAAGCCTATCTTGAAAGATTAAAAAGCTTTTATGGGCTCAATTTGTATGTTGAGATTCATCGCTTTAATATTCCGGGAGAAGCGGAAACAGAGCCGGCTCTCATTGATTTGGCTTATAAATACGATTTGCCCCTTGTGGCTACAAACGAAGCTTTTTTTATTAATGAAGACCAATATATTGCTCATGATGCGTTGCGCTGTATTGCCACAGGTTCTTATGTGTATGATCCTGTGCGTCCGCGGTTAACGCTTAATCATCGTCTTAAAACTCAAGAGGAAATGTGTGAGCTTTTTAAAGATCTTCCCGAGGCTTTGGCCGGCACCGTTCAAATTGCAAAGCGCTGTCATTTTCTTTTAGAACCCCTTCCTCCGGTTTTGCCTCCTTTTAAAACAGATAGGGGCGAGGAAGAAGAATTAAGGGTTCAAGGAGAAGAGGGTCTCCTCTATCGTTTGGAACGCCAGGTTTTAAAGTCTGATATGACCGGGGAGCAAAAAGAAGAGATTAAAAAACTCTATTTTGATCGACTTAGGTTTGAAATTAATGTGATCCATAAAATGGGGTATTCCGGGTATTATCTCATCGTTGCAGAATTCATTAAGTGGGCTAAGTCTCAAAATATTCCCGTTGGCCCCGGGCGCGGATCAGGCGCAGGTTCCCTTGTGGCATGGGCATTAACGATTACCGATGTCGACCCTATTGAATTGAATCTGCTCTTTGAGCGTTTTTTGAATCCTGAGCGTGTTTCTATGCCGGACTTTGATATCGACTTTTGCCAAGAACGTCGAGATGAAGTGATTCAGCATGTTTGTGACGAATATGGCGCTGATAAAGTGGCACAAATTATTACCTTTGGAAAATTACAAGCCAAAGCGGTCATTCGAGATTGCGGCCGTGTTTTGGGAATGCCCTATGGGCAGGTGGATCGTATTTCAAAACTAATTCCGGCCAATCCGGCTAACCCTGTCACCCTTACGGAAGCCCTCGAACAAGTCCCTGAACTGGCTGACGAAATTAAGGCGGATGACAAAGTAAAAGAACTCTTTGATATTGCCCTGCAATTGGAGGGCTTGTATCGACATGCCTCAACCCATGCGGCCGGCGTGGTCATTGGGGGAGAACCCCTTGAAAATATTGTGGCACTTTATAAGGATGACCATTCTCCCTTGCCGGCTACCCAATTTAATATGAAATTTGTCGAACTCTGCAGCTTGGTGAAATTTGATTTCTTGGGCCTTAAGACCTTATCCGTGATGCAGGGCGCTATAGATCTTATTAAGAAACATCAAGGCAAGGAGGTTATTCTTCCGGAAATTCCTTTAGATGATTCAAAAACATTTGAGCTTCTTCAAAGTGTTGAAACCGTTGGTGTTTTTCAGCTTGAAAGTGCGGGAATGCGGGATGTGATCCGCAAGCTTAAGCCGGCACAGTTTGAAGAAGTAATCGCTTTAGTTGCCCTTTATCGACCGGGGCCCATGGACGATATTCCCCGTTATATTGCATGCCGACACGGTGAGCAGGAAATTACTTATGCTCACCCTATGCTGGAGCCTATCTTGAAGGAAACCTATGGGGTTATGGTTTATCAAGAACAAGTGATGCAGATTGCTCAACAACTGGCGGGTTATAGCCTTGGTCAAGCAGACTTGCTCCGTCGTGCTATGGGTAAAAAAATCCAAGCAGAAATGGATCAGCAGCGGGATATTTTCACGGCAGGTTGCCAAGAGGAAAATAAAATCCCCATCACAACGGCTAATCGTATTTTTGATCAGATGGCTAAGTTTGCCAGTTACGGGTTTAACAAATGCCACTCGGCACCCTATGGCTTGATCGCCTATCAAACAGCTTATTTGAAAGCAAATTACCCCGTTGAATTTATTGCGTCTATGATGACTTACGACTTGAACAATACCGATAAGCTGGGTATTGGTGGGGAAGAATTGATGCGTATGAAAATTCCTCTTTTGTCCCCCGATGTGAATCGCTCTTTTGCCAGATTCAGCGTTGAGCAAAAGGATGATAAGTTTGGCGTTCGCTATGCCTTGGCGGCTCTTAAAAATGTGGGGGAATCAGCTATTGACCTTATGGCTGTAGAGCGCGAAGCCCATGGCCCTTTCTTAGATATTATTGATTTTGCACGACGTCTGGACAGCAAAGCTATTAATAAACGCATGCTTGAAAATCTAATAGCTTCCGGAGCTTTTGATTCTTTGGATCCTAATCGTGCAAAGCTTTACGGAAATATTGATCTCATTTTAAAACATGTGGGAGAGAAAGCTGCTCAACAAAATAGTAATCAGCATTCTCTCTTTGGTGGTAGTGGTGATAGCGCTGTGGATCTTCCGCCTGTTGTTTTAGCCGAAGTCCGACCTTGGGGACGCGCTGAGCGCGCTCAAAAAGAATTTGATGCCGTTGGATTTTATTTAACGGAGCATCCCGTTGATTCCTATGGAGATATGCTGAAGAAATGTAACGTAAAAACCTATGCCGAACTTAAAAATACGGACTTCGGTTCCGGTGAACTGGCTGTTAATTTAGCCGGTGTCGTGGTTAGCAAAAAAGAGCGCCTTTCTAAGAAAGGTAATAAGTTTGCCTTTGTGCAGTTTTCTGATGCTACGGGCTTCTATGAGGGTGTTTTGTTTGCAGAAGCCTATACAAATTGTAAAGACTTGATTGAGCCCGGCACAGCTGTATTGATCAAAGCTTTGGCAAAGCGAGAAGATGAAGAGGTACGATTTGTTATTCAGAGCTTGTCCCGTTTAGAAGATTCAGCCGCTGCCGCGTCAAAACTTCTTTCCATGACAGTGATGGATGCAAAAGCATTGGCACACGTGAAAGAGGTGCTTTTGAAATCAGGTGTCGGAAGTGCTCGTGTCGAGTTGACATTGCGATGTGAAAACTATGAATCCCTTATCAACCTTGCAGAGCGTTATAAAATAACGCCGACGACCCTTGATAATTTATCGGTTATCGGACATCTCCGGCAGATTAAAGTTGCCTGATAGGAAAATCTGTTTATAGGAGGAAAAGAAATGAATTTTATCGATAGCCACTGTCATTTGGATTACAAGGATTTTGAAGGTAACATTGATCCCGTTCTCGAGCGTGCCAAAGACGTCGGTATTAAAGCTTTTTTAAATATCTGCACTGAAATTGAGGAAGCGGCGCAAGTCATTGCAACGGCCGAAAAGTATCCCCAAGTTTTTGCAACCGTCGGGGTGCATCCCCATGAAGCAGAGCCTGATTTAAAACAGCTTTCTAAGGACGACCTTAGGAATTGGTTGGTTGAGAAAGCGCAACATCCGAAAGTTGTCGGCCTTGGAGAAACGGGACTTGATTTTTTCTATGATAATTCTCCGCGAGATCTGCAAATTGAGGCTTTTGAAGCCCATGTTCAAGCTGCAAAAATTACAAAGCTTCCTCTGATTATCCATACCCGTTCTGCCAATGAAGAGACCGTTGACGTTTTACAATCGGAAAGGGGGAGCATCACCGGTGTGATCCATTGTTTCAGCGAGACAAAATGGCTGGCCGATCAGGCCATGGGGCTTGGTTTTTATATTTCAATCCCCGGGATTATCACCTTTAAGAAATCCCAAGAGCTACGTGATATTGTAAAAGGTTTGCCTTTGGATCGTTTGCTCCTTGAAACCGATGCGCCGTTCTTGGCGCCCGTTCCCCATAGAGGCAAACGCAATGAACCCTCGTTTATGATCGAGACCGCAAAAGTTCTGGCTGACTTGAAAGGTGTTAGCCTTGAGGAAATTGCCCGTATCACGACGGACAATTTTCAAAAGCTATTTACAAAGGCTGATGTTTCTCCGCTTATTTTGTAAATTCGGGCAGGTCTTCTTTAGGCAGGTAAAAGCTTTCATCTTCCATGGTAAAAGTTCCGTCCTTATTTATACGACGCAGTTCGTAGCCTTTTTGCTTTAAGAGATTAATGATACCGTATTCACCGGATAAATGACCTGCACCGAAGAAAAAAAAGTTAGGCGCGTTCTCCTCCTTAAGAATTTGAAGCATTTTTGTTTCCCATGCTTTATTGCGTTCTTGAACAGAGGTTGAATCAGCATAGTGAAGGCCCTTCAAATACCTTTCAAGGTGAGGCGTCATGAAGTCATTTAAATTTGTAAGGGGCGCATTGTTTAACGGGGATTGATTATCTGCTTTATTCGCATCCACCGAGTGTTCCGGGAGCCTATCTGTTAATCTCCGAATTTCGCTCATAAGGGTTGCCCAAGATATATAGGTTCCGGACCCGCTTTCTAATTTTTCTGCAATTTCAAGGGCGTTAGAATTTCCGCGGAGCGAGTCGGATTCTAAGGCAAGAATTTTATGTTTTTTAGAAAATATATCAGTCGTTAAAATGTCCATACCAAAGAGCTCACGGTCTTTATTTTCGCCGTAGGAAAATGAAGCAAAAAGAAAAAATTCATAAAAAGCTCTTAAAGAAAGAGTCTCAAGCTCTTTAATAACTTCCTGTCCGCACTCCGGCTCTTCTTGGAGAATAAAAGTTAGACAAGTTTGAAAGCGAGAATCGTTAATCCATCCCTTTTCTAAGAACTCACGATAGTTTTCAAGTTCTTCCGTAAGTCTGGACTCCCAGTGTTTGAGTTCGGCTTCTGTTTCCGACTTTACATAGATAGAGCGGAAAGTATCAATTTGATAGGCTCTTTCTTCTTCCAAGGCTAATTCGATATTTAAAACGATTGAGGGGTACTCTTCTTTTCTTCTTCTAAGAATATCGAGCGTGGAGATATGCTCTTCATCGTAAAATTCTTCTCCTCCGAGTCCTGTTTCCGACACGGCTACGGTTTGAGGATTGTTGAACAGTTGTTCTATGATTTCTTTTACACGCTTAGGTAAAAACCCAACAGGCAATGTGTGATAAGTGCCGAGGCAATAGCTGTCTAAGGGGGAGCCGTTTTGAAAGATTTGATAGAAAAAGAGTGTCGAGTTTTCAATTTCTTTTTGCGCGTCAAGGGAAATTTCAGGATATAAATGTCTTTGTACTTTTTCCTTGTGTTCTTCAAGTGTGCACTCTTCTCTTTGAAGGGGTACGGAAGAGGCGCTTACTTTAAAAGAGTCCATAGAAAAGAGGGCGAAAACGAAGAGTAGGGCGGATAGACGAGAAAAACAAGAAGGCATGAAAAATACTCCAAAAATATGTTTGAAGTATTCTCATAAATATAGCGTTATCTTGTCAAGTTATTTTTTTCCTATGTAGGAGCAATTTGATAATGTCCTGTTGAGCAATTTAGAAATGTCCGCTTTTGATTTATTCTGAAGAAGGTTTCAGGTTTAGATCAGGGAGGTCAA
>CAJDWK010000031.1_pt1 | contig 15897 bp, 13 predicted proteins | sample 7391621 | NCBI WGS metagenome assembly CAJDWK01 (sample SAMEA7055734, study PRJEB34461) | soil metagenome | biome: terrestrial ecosystem; feature: Peninsula; material: soil | place: Antarctica | collected 2016
TATTATCGCTCATGGCGTATCTCCTTTTAGTTTCTTATCAAAACTTAAGATACGCCGCCTTCAATTAATCGCCCATACACAACTTTTTGTTATAACTCCTTGCCAATAAGCTGGGGGTGGATTGGCGCATTGATGTTACACACACCTGTGACCCTCGCCTTGAAACCAAAAAGGAGCTCCTGAGCGATTGGTTTAAATCCACCCAAGATCACCCTGATGTTAAGCAGGCCATGATGGCTTACAGCAACAAGGATGTGCTTCACCTCAATATGATGGCCCGTCAGCTTAAAAAAGAATCCGGCGAAATTGGGAAAGAGGAATTTACCTATATCATCGAGCGTAATGGTGGCGAAGAACTAGGAACGCGCAAAACACTTCTTGAAGAGCGAATCTTTAGCAAAGGGGATCAAATTGTCTTTACGGAAAACAACACGGGCCTTGGGGTAAGGAATGGGACATTGGGGCAGATCACCTCCCTCGATAAATCAAAAATCACAGCCACCTTTAAAGAAGAGGGCGTTGAAAAGGTAGTCTCCTTCTCTCCCAATCTATATAAGCGCTTTGACAATGGTTGGGCGTTGACCATTCATAAAAACCAAGGGTCTACCGTTGATCTGTCATTCAAGCTCGCTAGTTTTGAGGAATATAAAAACCTTAGCTATGTCGGCATGACCCGTCACGAAAAGGACGCTAAACTTTATGGTTCTCGTTTTGATTTCTACCGAGATGAAAAAATCTATGATCATTTGGGCCGTCACCAAGATAAGCTTTCTTCGTTAGATTACTTAAGTCCTGAGGATTCTGAAAAGCTGCTCAAGTCCGAAAGGGAGCAGCTCAATAAAACCTTTGAGGCTGTTGGACGCAAGCTTGAGGCCGTTGGGTATGTGGGTGGCAGAGCGTGGGGTCAGGTTTGCGATAAATTCCTGGGCAGAACCCCAGAGAGTAATCTCATTAGACTTGACTATGAAGCTCTTCATTACCACAAGACAGAAGCCACCAGGGCCGATGAAGTTCTTCGAGGCGTTAAGTATGATGATTCTATTCTGCCTCGTGATTTTACTCCTAAGGTTTCTGCTAAGACTGAAGTTAAGAAAGTTGACATTTCTGCAGAAAAAGAGAAGCAAAAATCACCTGAGCCCAAAGTCGAAACGGTTGCCTCTGTTATAACGCCTGAAGCAACTCCTAAAGAAGCTGAGCATGCTAAAGAAAAACAAGCTCTCCCGACACCCCCAGTGGAGCCGGTTGTTAATATAGTAGCTTCTGAGTCAGACAAAAAGACAGACCCTGAGGTAAAAGAAAACAGAAAGGCTGCCACAGCCAAAGTTGAGCAAGCTGTTGAAATTGAGACACCTCAAAAACAACAACGCCCTCGCAAACAAAAAATGTCTAAGCAAGACTTCCAAAAGTTTGTGAGAGATGTCGAGAGCTCTATCCGTATTGAGGATATGGCAAAGGATGTTTTAGGGGCTCAGAATCTTACTAGTTCATCTAATTCTTCTCAATTAAGGTTTGGGCGTCAAGGAAGTTTGTCTGTTGAGTTAAAGGGGCAATATGCTGGTTCTTGGAAAAACTGGGAAAATGATGAAAAAGGCGGCCCCTTAAAGCTCATTCAAAAGGAAAAAGGATTAGATTTTAAAGGTTCTCTTTCTTTTGCATCAGCCTATTGCCGAGGGAGTATTTCAAATGATATTGATGCTTTCTTAAAGGGTAAAAAGCTAAAAGAGCTTTCTCCAGCAGAGCGCCAAGCCCAAGACGCGGAATATAAAACAGAACGTCTGAAACAAGCAGCGGAAACACAGCGTATTAATGAAGCAAAAGTTCAAGATATCAAAGAACTCGTTGCAAAGGCACAGCCTATTACTGGTACGCCCGCTGAAACATATTTGAGAAAAGAACGGGGCATTCAAGGAGAGCCTCCAGACTCTTTAAGATATATTCCTCCCAACACCCCCTTCAATTATAAGGGCAAGAAGATCCCCCTAAAGAGCGGTGCACTATTATCCATTGCAACAGATCATGGCGGGGAAGTTAAAGCCATTCAAATAACCCAGATCACAAGAGATGGCAAAAAGGCTGTTAGGGACGACGGAATCAAGTTACCAAAGAAAACCTATGGCGTTCAAAAAGGCTCTTTTGTGGAGCTTCAAAAGGGAAGCCCTAAAGATCCTATCATTCTAGCGGAAGGAATTGAAACCGCTCTCTCTGTGAAGGAAACGGGCATTAAAGGAACGGTCCTGTGTTCTTTGGGTACCTCTAATATTGGTAACCTTGACGTGAAAGACCGAGACGTTCTTATTGCAGCCGATTGGGATGGGAACTTTGAGGTACAATCCTGGAAAACAACGGAAAAGGCTAAGGCGAATCTTGAGACTCAAGGCAATACTGTTTCCATTATTTTACCCGTAAAAAATCCAGAATTAACAAATCAGAAACTTGATTTTAACGATCTTTTAAAACAAGAAGGTTTAGAGTCAGTAATAGATCGTGTATCAGATCGACTTCCTGGGGCTATTGGCACTATGTCATCCCCTAGGGAACCTTCAAGTGAGGAATCCAATGAAAGACAGGAAGATCATAGCCTTTCCGAAAAGCAATCTACTGACTCTGGGATTAACCCGTCAACAGATAACGCCCCCAATAAGACAAAAGACCAGGATCAGCTTCTGGCGCAAATGGACAAAAAAACTCCTCAAGAAGCAATCTTGAAAGATAATATCCTAGCGTACTTTGAGCAAGAACTTGCAAAGCCAGAAAATAGAAACTGGAACAAAGAACACGTCTTAGAAGATGTGCAAAAGGATCCCGTTGATGCTCTTAACTGGTGGCAGAAGGATTGTGGTGGTGATGCCTTTGATCCTAGTAAGTCTCTGAATGAGCAGGCTTCTACTTCACAGACCGGTAGCATTCTGGCTGACACTGCAAAAACTCCTGAGGATGATTTTGTAAAAGACTTCGCTAAAGAGCTCAAAAATCTCGACGACAGCATCGAGCGCGTTGCCAACAAACAAGACTATCAAGGCGCTCTTGCCAACTACACTCAACAGCGAGAGAGCCTCTTAAAGGGCCTCGATGACATCAAAATTCAAGACCTAAAATCCCAAGATCCTGACCTTGCCCACCGTGTCGAAGAACACAAAAACCATCAAGAAAAGAGCCGTGGTGGTGGCTTAGGGATTTAAGCCACTTAGCCTTTTCTTCTTTTACGAATAGAAGTCTTTCCTGTTTTCCAGATATTTCTTCATAAAGAAAAACACTCTAAGTGTGGGATCAAACTCTTTAAAGCCAAATCTAAAATCATGACTGTCGATCTCACTGGTGTCTACCTCAGAACACATTTCTTCAATGTCACTATAGGTAAGAGCATGTTTTTTCATAAGGCGCTCCAGATGAAAAAACGTGTTTTGATAATAGTCGGAGCTCGTAAAATCAAATTTTCTTTCTAAAAGAAGAATTGACTCTAAAAATTCCTTTGCACCTAAATGTTCTGATTTCCATATTTTGTAGAAAGTGAGGTCTGCAAAGCGTTTAGGATGCCATGATCGATGGTAAGTTTTTGTGTTTCTAGCCATAGCCCACCCAGAGGAACTGATATATTTTCCAAAGGCCCTCTGTATATCTTCGGGAAAAGATAATGAATTATAATTTGGTAAGAAGTAGCCAGGGCTTCCCCCTGTAGCATTAAAGAAAACTTTTCCCATGGATCTATAAGCAATGGGTTTTGTGTCGCCTCTTTCTTCCCAAGTTGACCAAACTGGAAAAATAGAAGTTGGTTTTTTTGATGAAAAGTGATCTATATACGTTGTTACAGAATGGCTGAGCAAACCTGTACCTGAGAAAGGAATTTGGTAACCTGTGTGCTTGAAGACACTTTCGGCATCTGCTTCTTCTAGGAGACTCAGGGGTTCTCCAGATTTTCCCCTTGTCATGGTAGCTACAGGGTCATTATCAAAATAAACCCTTCCATGGGCCCCTCGTGAAAAACTGTTACATAAGACCTGACATAGTTCTGCCCCTAAAACCGGAGGAGCACCAAGGGTAAAGAGAGAGCAAAATCCATCAGGAAAATTATGAGGTGCTTTGTTTTGGATGGTAACTAAATCTAAAGCCGCTAAATTAGTAACAGCCCCCCCTAAGCTATGACCAGATAAAACAAGAAACTGGTCCTCATCAAGATGACTAAAATGCTCCACAGGATCTATAGAGATGTAATAGTCATAAATTCTTCTATGCACTACACTCTTTGGGTGTCCTTCAAAACGCGTTTCAGTCGACGCTTGTACAGCATCAACGTCACTTAAAAGTGTTGTCGTATCGTTTGTCCCCTTGAAGGAAACAATTTTTAACGGCCCATTGTTGGCCACAATACCATATTGATATTCATCAATATTTCTTAATTCTTGAATTTCCCAGCCAGCATCTTCTAAGCTAGAAGTGTATTTACTATCTTCGACCCCGTAGGCTACATGACATAACTGAGCTATTTCTTTTACATCCTGATAATCATAATGATCTAATGGATAGCCTAAATCCCTTCTATCATCTGAGGCTAATAATGTATTGCTCACAAAACAAAAGGTAAAAAGGTATTTAAATTTCATCATGGAGCCTTCCTATAAAGTGTTGCACACTGAAACATAACAGAAAAAAAAGTGCAGGGGAAACTTCTATGAATAGAACTCTTTCCTATTTTCCAAATATTTTTTTAAAAAGAAATGGACCCTTAATGTAGGGTCTACTTTTTCAGAATCAAATTGAATATCATGTTTATTTACCTCACTATTATCTACACCAAAGTTCATTTTTTCAATTTCGCTGTAAGTAAGGCCAAGTTTCTTCATTAAGCGCTCCAGGTAGAGAAAAGTATTCTGGTAAGATCTAGGATTATCAAAAGTAAAATCTCTATTAAGCAATAAGAGAGCATCCAACAATTCTTTTGTCCCTAATTTTTCAGTGCGCCATATTTTATAAAAAAGCAAATCAGACAAACGCTTTCCAAAGTATGGATCGTCAAAAACTTCATTTCTCTTAGTAGTCCAATTATTAGTTAGCAAGTATTTTCCAAGTGCTCTTTGCACATCGTCTGAAAAATCAAAGGATCGATAGTTTGATAATAAATACTCCGATCCTTCATGAAAGTTATGCCTCCCCATCCTCATAGAATGAATTGGCTCTCCCCACCTACTTTCACTCCCAGTTCCCCAAACTGCAAAAACAGAGTCAGGAACCATTGATGATATATGATTGATATATGAAATGCTGGAATGGGTGAGTACACCTGTTCCTTCCAAAGGCACGCCATCAGGGCATAAAGAAGCATGTTGAAAGACACTATGGTGATCATCAACAAAGTTAATTTGATGAGGTTTTCCTGATTTCCCCCTTGTTAAGAGGGCAACGGGGTCGTTATCAAAATAAAAACGTGTATGGGCAGATCGACAAAACCTAAGCCTTAACACTTCACATAATTCTGGCCCTAAAATGGGAGGGGCTCCAAGGGTCAACAAAGAGCAAAATCCCTCAGGAAATTTGTGAGGGTTGTGATCATGCATAGCAATCAAATCTAAAGCGGCTAAATTTGTAACAGCTCCTCCCAAACTGTGTCCAGATAAAACAAGGAACTGATCTTCATCAAGATGATCAAAATGTTCAACGGGATCCAAAAACTCGTAATAATCAAAAATACCTTTATGTACAACACTTTCGGGAAAGTCAGGAAAGTATACTTTTGTTGAAGCTCTGACGGCTGTCAAATCTGCAACAGCATGACCATAACTATCCGTCCCCTTAAATGAAATGACTTTTAAGGGGCCATTGTTGGCTTCAATGCCATATTGATAACCATCATGGTTTCGTAAATTTACAATATCCCAACCAGCCTCTTCTAAGCCAGAAGTATATTTGCTTTCCTCTACCCCATAAGCCACATGGCACAGTTGCGCCATCTCTTTAACGTCCTGGTGATCGTATGTGTTTAATAGATTACTTATCTCTCTGCTTTCCGTTGAAGCTAATAAGGTATTGCTCATAAAACAAAGAGCTAAAAGGTATTTGAATTTCATCATGGAGTCTTCCTGTAAAATGTTGCCACTGAAATATATCAGCAAAAAAGAGCAGAGGAAACTTCAAATCTCTCGAGCCCACCGCGTTGAAGAACATCAAAACCAGCCAGTACAAACCCGTGGTTTAAATCTTTAATGACTCTTTGGAAACTAGGTTCCTGGTACTTCATTTAATATGGGGGAAACATTGCCGACAGATAAATCTATGCCATATACGTCTTTTAAGTAAGAGAAATCAAAGTACCATTGTTTTTTTGAGCGCTCATCCCAAAGAGAATATGCTTCATCTATAAACTTATTCGCAGTTTCTTCTTCCCAGTCATTGAAATAGCACATACGTGCAAAGGTTATCTCTGATAGACCATCAGCATGCGCTTTTCCAAAATGTTTAATTTTATGGCACCCTGGGCATAAGGAGTTTAGGCCTGAAAATCTTACGACTCCAAGGCTTGGAGTGTCTGGATCAAGTGTATATTCCCACTGCTCATCGCACTCTACAGGCCAGTCCTTCCCCTTGCAGCCACACACTGTACAACGATATGCATGCTTTTTATAGGTTTGATTTCTCAATTTGTTCCATTCTTCAGATGGTAGGAGACTGCGCAAATTGATGTTCCACAAATTTTGGGGAATAAGCCTAGGAGAGGTATATGGAGAGACTGCATCAGGCTGATATATTAATGGTAGCCAATCTTTTATAATTTCCCTATCTTGCTCCATCGACCAAAACCAAGTCCGTCTTTCATTGCACCATGTAGCACCAAGTTTCTTCACAATATCTTTATCTTCATAGGGTACTAAAAGGGGAATCATAGGTTTATTTGAGCGGGATGTCTGTTGGGAGTATGACAGTTCATTTTGAATTTGACCCAATAAGTCTGAAAGATTCTCTTTCGAAGAGCTTTTTGACAGCTTATTTTCAATGTCATTTTTTATTATAGCTGAGGGAGTGTTCTTAGGAGTAGCTAGTTCTCTTAGCCTTTTCCTTTGTTCTTCGGGTGATCTATGTACTTCTTCAAAATAGAAATTGGAATGAGAGTTCTTTTTTTCAGTTTTCCTAAATTTTTTTCTGTTAATAAATAAAATTACTGCAATTATACAGAGGATAAAAATATCCATAACTCTCTCCCTGTTAGATGTGTAGAATGTACATTTTTTTATGAAAGCTGTCCCGTGTGATTTTTTTTAATCTCACTGTTTTATAAAATGGATGCATTGAAATAAATAATACATATCTATTTGTCAATTTCAAATAATGATTCAAATGAAAGTTGAAAAATTACATTAAATTAGGTTTTTGTGTTATAATTATTATTAATAATAAGGAATTTTTTATTATGCAGAGGTTTATGTATTTATTCTATTTTTCATTTTTGCTATCAGATCTGGCCATTTCAAATCAATTTAATTTAAATGAAGCACAAGAATTAACGCAATTGAAGCATAGTGGTGGGACAGATAGGAATGGTTGCCATCATGATCGAAAAAGAGGTGGTTATCATTGTCACTAGATGTAGTTGTTTTTTATGTGATTTAGATTCTAAAAACTCCCTTGATAATTTGAAGATTAAGGGATATAGCCTTCTAATGGGCAACGGAATTATATTATCTCACGACGATGCATTTCGCTTTGAATATGGCAAGATCAAAGAGCAATTATTACTGGTACATAAAGAAGCAAATCAAGATGAAAAATTTAATCCGGAATGCCCAGAAAAACTGTTAAATATTTGTCGTATTGAAGTGACGATGAAAATTCTTGAATGGTATAAAGATAAGTTTTCATCTTTTTCGCCAAATCTAACAAAATTACAACAATATGTTAATGGATTCAATCACATTTACAACCTTAACTATGACCCTATAAGCTATCGATCAATATTTAATCACGATACACATAGTGATAATCCAAATAACTTCACTGATGGATTTGTTATGCACAATAACCCTGATGGCATATCACTCTCTGGTATAAAGAAAAATCTAGAAAAAGATAATGAAAAAAATATTATGTATATCCATGGTGCATTTCATATCCTTTACCATTACAGAGCGAAACCTAATAAAAAAAATGGCTCAAAAGATCTTTATAAAAAAATTACTGCAACACAAAAAAATACACTATTAGACGAGATAGTGAAAAAGCATGAAGAAATTGAAAAAGCATATCACACTTTAGATCCCTCTCAAGATTATGACGATATTTTCTGTGTTCTTGAGTCAAAGCCAATATACAAGAAGGCATGGATTAAGCATGACCCATATCTTAATTATTGTTTTGAGCGGTTAGGGAAGGAAAAAAATATACTCACTCTTGGTTGCTCTTTTTCCAACGATGACCACCTTCTAGAAAAAATACTTTTAAACCCAGACCTTGAGAGCCTGAATATAGGAGTTTTTAATGACAACGATAGAAAAAAAATATGCCAAGCATATAAACGTATTGCAAACTACCCTAATGCTAACCTTGAGGTGTTAGGGAAAAATATACAGAAAATTTGTTTTATATGTACAAAAAAATTAAAAAACTGCCTTTGGGAATCCGCTTAACCCATTATCTCCTCATAGTACCCCTTCCAGGAGTCGCCCATTTTGCTCTTCAGTTTCTTTTGTTCCTGGGGCGATAGCTTTTTAAATGCATGGCGAAATAGGATGCCTTCACGAAGGTAATCGAAGTGGCGTTGGCTGAGATTGTAATTTGTGTGTTGGGGAAAAAAATACCAGAGGCTGATTCCGCTGAGGAGGCTCCCAAGGCAAAAGGCAAAGCAGATATACAGGCTCGCTTTTTTCATTTTCTTCTCTTGTTTTTGGTGGGAGGAATTGAGCTCTTTCATGAGGCCATCCAGGGTCTCAGAAAGTTTTGAAAACTGTTTTGAAAGGGACATGGTCATCAAGCTCACCAGCTCAGGGTGTGAATCTTTTGTGGTTTCACGGATTGTACCTTCTATGGTTTGTCGACATCCATTAAGTTCACTGATCTCATCCTGAAGGGATGCTTTCAAGGCTTCTAATTCTTTTTTAAGTTGGATTGTTTCATCAATTTTATTTTGAAAAATCGTCGTGTTGCGATCGAATTTTCGCATGGCATCTTTGATATCTGTTTCCACGAAGGAACTCCTTTAGTTTTTTAAATCAAATGAGGGGTGTAGGGATTTGCGGCTGTGGTAGCTCATCTTCAATTTTGAAATGGGAAACTTCCCGGGGAATTTTAGGTAACAGGTCAGGTCTGGCAATTGCGCTACCTCCGTTGGGAGCACAAGGCGACGCCTGCTCTTTTGTTGATTAAGAGAAATCCCATCGCGCATTTGGTGAGCCCCATAAGAAAGGCTTTCTTTAGCTTCTTCAATTTCTTCCTCCCCCAGCCATTTAGAAATTTGCTCACAGGCTTGGGATTCTTCGCTCCTAAAAAAGAACTTGGTATTAAACAGGTTCAGGATTGTTTTTGAGCCATTATGTCCGTAGATTTCATCAAACTGTGACATGCTTTGAAGACCTGCAAAAAGACACGCTCCATATTTGCGCCCCTTAGATAAGAGAGCTTGGAGGGATTGTAGCTTTTGAATGGCGGGGAGCTCATCCATGATAAACCAAACGCGCCTCGTTTGTGATTCACTCTGTGACATGAGGAGTGTGGCCGCAGAATTAAAAGCAGCGGCAATGAGAGGGTTTAAGGTGTGGAGCATATCTTCATTGGCCGTCACGAAGATCCAGTTTTCTTTGGTCTCATCCCTGATCCAATCTGAAAGGGAAAAATCTTTTTCTCCTTTTCCCAGATGCTTTAAAAACTGAACGCTACTGCTGAGGGTTGATCTAAAACTTAAGGTTGTTCGTTCTCCTGCTGGGTCCGCAAAAGGGTAGGCATCTGTTCCCCAGAAGAAGGCCCCAAATTCTTTCAAAGAAGATTTAATCAAAATGCGATGGAGTTCTTTGGGGGAGATATCTTGTTGCTGTGCTTTTTGAAGCCCCACGGAAAATAGCTTTGCTGACCCATTTTGCCAGAGAGGATCTGAGTGCTCTCCGTTCTTGGGCACAATGGATTTTGCGAGGTGATCAAACTGGTACTCATGGGAACATTCATGAACAATACCCCAATTTGACGAATGTTTATCAAAAGGGTTGAGAATGATATCGCCCCGATCAGGGTTGTAATATTTTGAAACCATATCTCCGGTAGTATCTATCACAAGAGCTCGTTGCTTTTCTTTGGCTATTTGCGGCAGAAGATCATTATAGAGGTTTGTTTTACCTGAACCGGTGGTTCCAACGGCGAGGATATGTTTTGTTTCAGCATCTTTAATGAGAGGGAGTTTTTCAACCTTCAAATGGGAGGCCTTGCGACGCAATTTAATCATCCATTTCAGCCTAAAAGAAGAAACAAGACGCTGTCCTCGAAGGCGCTTGGATTTTAAACTTCTACGACCTTTTAATCCCCAGAACAGCATCAGAAAAAGAAGACATATAACGGTTACCTTCATGCACGACGTAATCTGCTCCTTAATAGTAGCCTCCACATAGGTGCGCATATTGTACGTATAGGGATGATGAACAACATCAATTGCACGAATCGTTTGCGCATAATACTCATCAGGCCAAGATACCATAAACCTATGGCGCATAGAGTCGCTTTTAAACGGCAAAATAAACTCCGCTTGATAGCTGGAAACATATTGCCGCAAGAGATAAGTAGGAATGCTATTCCATGTTTTCCAGGCTAAAACACTCCCCCCAATTAAGAACGAAACAACGAGCCCCACGCTAAGAACTTGTTTAATCATCCTCAAGTTATGGATATGAAGTTGTCCGCCCCGAACTAAGTTTTTAGCCATTTTAATATCCTTTTTACTTTGTGATAGGTTTTGTAAATGTTAGAATGAAGCTAGAGTTAATAAGAGTTTCCAGGGAAGTTAGATGTCTAAAGATGCATATACAAAAATGAATCGTACTTGGATTCCAGCGTGGTTTATCAAGGCCTTTGAAAATAGCGAGGCCTTTCATCCTCTGAAAACCATTAGCCGATTGATGGGGCTTATGTTTTTGTTGTTTGCCTTCCTGGTTATCAAAAACCCCTTTATCACATTGATTGCCTTTCCCACGGGGGTTCTGTTCATGGATGCGCTTTTCTTTATTTTTGAAATGAAAGAATCGACCTATAAGTCTAAAGCCTTTTTCCAGACTGCTAAGACAACACCTAAAAAGATGGATCAATATAATCTTTGGATGTTTTTGATTAGAAGCATTGCTTTTGCTATATTCATTCCGTTCGGACAAATTTATGGCTATGGCGCAGTTTGTCTGCTTTTTCCTCTTATTATTGCACCAATCACTGGCTTTTCCAGATTTCAAAAAAGAAAAGGTAATAATGAGTTCATTTTTGAAAAACCCAAAGAGACTTCTTTGACTCCTCCAGGTTTTGATAAAAATCTTTATGGGGTCCATGGTTTTGGGATAAGCGGATCCTATAAAGGAGATGGTGCCATCGGAGGTATGTCTGGTTGAGTTCATTTACTTTTAACCCCTGTTACTCAGTTTTTTGAATGCACGTTCTTCGGCAGTTTGTTCTCCGGATAATGATGTGACAGTCCCGCCAATATCACCGGCTCCTTTTTCAAATTGACGTCTAATGTTGGTTTGATTATTCCTGAATTGAAATTCCCCATGCCTATGTTTATTATGCTCTGACATGACATTTTTTTGACTATCTATGGATTGATCCTGGAACTTTATTTGGTCTCTTGCCTCTGCTTTAATAATATTAACTTCCCCTGTTAATTGCGGAGCCGTTTTAAACCCTGCATGATCAATTTTGTTTTGTACAACATCTCGCCCTGTTTTATTAATGGTAGGCACATCTGACATGAATTTTTGGATTTCACCCTTATCCAATACATGATCGATATTGCCAACCCTTGCACGCAACATTTCCTCTTTTCCTTTCATGAACCCGGTCTTGAGAGCATCAACTTCTTGCCCTCCCTTGTTTAAGAATGGTACGATATCAGCCTTAGATAACCCTGTTTGCTTAGATACATAATTAAGGAAGGGATCGTTTTCATTTGCCGTACTCCCCACTTGTTTTTGATCATTATAGGTCTTCATATTTTCTAGGTTCTTAGTTTTTGTATAGGAGTGGTTATAAGCTTCTGCTGCTGTTCGTGTTTTATTAAAGCTATGGGTCAGGCCTTCGGTCATTTCATTACCGGATGAGTCTGTTATTTGTCCTCGATGGTCCTTGGCATATTGCGTTAAGGTTGAAAGGTTTTCTGCAAGCTGTTTACCTTCATTTGAGTTTTGAATCTTAGAAATCACCTCATTATTTGCAGCGCCTGTGGATGTGCTGGCGGATGCACCTAATTCAAAACCTAGAATTTTGCCACCAAAGCCGCCCCGTACAGTGGCATCGATAACTGTTTGAGCACTCACACCATGGGTTTTTGCAATGTCGTTTATAAGGTTTTGAGTATCTGTTGCTGTTTTTTGTATACTGGCTTGACCACTAGTGCTAGCCCCATTTGTTATTGTATTTCCGTTGGCAAGTTTATTATTAAAGGAGAGGAGCTCACCTGACGTATTTCCAAGGGTGGTGTTAAAATTATTGGAATTTTGCGCTGTTAAAGCTTCAGAGTCGCGCAAAGTATTTCCAATAGCAGAGGACATAACTCCTGAACTTGAATAACTCTCCCTTAGAGCACTAGAGTTTTGAGCAATATAATCCGTCCCATCAGCAGCATTTGTTATAGTCTGGCTACCTGTGTTCAGGGTTCCTGCAAAGCCACTACTTCCCACGTGATTTTGTTGTGCAACAGACCGTGAGGCGATGGTTTCATTAAAGAAATTCTGATTCCCCATGGAAACATTGCCATCGGCGGCTTCTCCGGCATATTTACCCGCAAGACCTTGAAGGCCTGACGTTAAACCACCAACAATTGTTGACATCACATAGGGGGATCCACTCACAACGCCCCATGCTAAAACAGGTACTATGAGTTGCATGCCCGCAGCCCAAGAACCGACAGACCAAGCGGCATCTGAAAGCCCCGATATTGTAGCGATCGTAAATCCTTCAATCCCCTGCAAAGCATCTTCCGAAGATTTCTTGAGCCAAAATAAAGAAAGAGAATTAAGCATGGATGATAACACGGGCCAAAGCTGAAAACTGAACATAAGTTTCACAAACAGCCAAAATTTGTTAATTCCTCCGGGCATAAAATAAAAACCAACAATAATCACAAACAGAAGACACAATAAACCAAGCATGGTGGCCTGAAGGAGAGGCATAGTCACTGAAGACGTAAATGCATTCATCATTCCTGTCATTCCTTGTGTTTCCAAAGCTCTTGCGGCGTTCATAGAAACAAGCTCCGGGTGAAGCCTTGGGTATTTGAACTTTTCCCTAGAATCATCAAAGGCTTCTTTTTGAGCATTTACCACCATCATTTGTTGAACTTGTTGTGAGGCCGATTTTGTTGACTTGGAAATCATTTGCCAGGCTTCTTGCATAATAGGTTTAAAACCATTCATATCGACACCTTCCGGCCTAAAGCCAAAAAGTTTTGCCCCAAGAGCACTAAAACCTCGTTGCCCTTGCGCTGTCATGGCTTCTCGAATAAGAGGGGCTGATACTTTACAGGTTCGATAGGTTTGAGAACCGTCTTCATTGCGCCAATAGGTTCCAAGGGAGGGATGTCCATGTTCCTCAACCCAAGAAATGAGATCGTCACTTGTACGGGCGGATTCTCTTTTGCCTCCAATATTTGTTTTTAAATAGGGAAGCCAAATGCACTGGTCCGTCCAGTCTTTCACATTTTGACGAACCCGTGGATCGGCAATACGCAGCGTTCGAGCTTCTTGGGTTAATCGTGAACCAAAGGCAAATCCTGTTTTTGTAAAACGGGCCAAGTCTGCCGTATCAAAAACATCTTCATAGGCTTCAACTAACGCCCTTGAAAATGCAGATGAGGCACCAATAATTGCAACGAGGCCAACAGGAAGATTATCAACGCGATCCGCTCCAAAGGTAGGATCAACCTCATCAACAATATTGAGAGTTGTCCGAGGAATAAGAAGAACGTTTAAAAGAATGAAAGAGGGAATGAACCATTTCTTTGCAAACAATCCTATATCGACTTTTGCAAGGGCTGTCATTGAGGCCCACATCAATCCAATCAGTGTTGAAAACCCCAACATCTTTCCCCAGAAAGGAAGGTCCGGATTTGTAAGGTAGGCTACACCATTAAAAACATTATAAAGAAGGTGACCGCCACCATAGGTATAAAGAATATCCATTAAATAGCTCCTTCCAAATCGTAGTTGGCCCGAATTTCATCTTCCTTAGAACGAACGAGCTTGTCGATCATCCAGATTTCACGGCCATCAAGAGTTGCCATCTTTTGTTGCAGGCGCGTTCTGGCAAGCTCTAAGCGTTTTTTAAATTCCTTCGTCACAGTGGTATCAAACTGAACGGATTCCAAAACAGAAACCGCTTGTAGAACTTCTGCTGATGCTTCCTCAAATTGCTTTAAGAGGATGGCAAAAGCAAAATACTGAGAGGCCTTTTCAAGGGGCCAATGGGTTCCTGAAGAGGCTGTGATCTGAATGTATTTATAGACGGGAAGGTTAACCGAATCGCTTAAGAATACCAGTTCTTGAGTACTGAAAGGTTCCTCACTTAAGTACTTTAACTTCATAGAATTAATGTTTTTCATGATTAGCCGTGAAAGAGAATTTTCAGGAGTAATAATATGTTCTTTGTTACGTAGGGAGAGGCACTTGTCCGTTTCGTCACACACAAGCTTTGTTGTACTGCCTCCTTGAAGGTAAGCTTCTAAATAGCCATCTTCATCGGCCTTTGGATCAATGAAGGTAACTTTGTAATTTTCTTTATCCTTCTTGGAGATAACAGTTCCAACCAAAGACATAATCATCTCAGCAAGGTCAGTATCATCTTTATATCGTGGGAGTTTTTTAAGGCTGTCCACACAAGGTTGAATTCCCCTACAAGAAGATCAGGATATCTGTCCCGTGCTTCATCTATTTTTGCATTGACCTTATCTTTTCCTTGGCAGCGTTTTCTCGTTCCAAAGAAATCATGATTTCCACCCCCGGATTTTGTAATATCTTCACAAAGTTTTTCATGCATAGCACTGTTAGTTGGTAAGATTGCCTCCAACATTTGTTGTCGAGAATGACAGTCCCCTAGAAGCATACCATTCAGGTCTTCTAATTTCTTCTCAAGAGCCTGCATGGTTCCCTCACACTGAGGGCAAACTGTTTTTAAGGCGAGCTTAAAGGCATAAAGGGGAACTCCCTGTGCGCTAGCCTTTAAAGCCTCTACAGCTTCCTCAGCTTTGATGAAACTAATCCCGCCAAAACGCATATTAAAATCACCACAGGATATACCACCTCTAGGTAACCTAATGTTAATGGGGTTAACTGTCCTGTTCCGTTGACGAAGCATTATCCCTCCCGCAGAATAATGACCCGTTGATTGATCTTGAAAAGCTCCCGCAGCATTAAAGTTGCTTGTGTTTCCCAAATGGGAAATCATGTCCCCGATACGATTGGCAGAAACGGACGACGTAAGAATTAAAAAGGAAATAAGGAAATATTTCATTAGAACTGTCCTTCATTTTTTAAAAAAGAAATTACATATTTAAAATTGGTCATGAGTTCATCAAGACCGATGTAGCCCCTTGCAATGGGGATCACTTCATTAGTTTTGGGATTTGCCAAATATAATATTGGTAATAGGCTCATAAACCCCATCTTTTTTTAAATTTTCAAATGTTATAAGGTCAGCTCTATTGATTAACCAATGGAGATTTCAATGACCACTGACCAC
>CAJDWK010000053.1_pt1 | contig 15875 bp, 17 predicted proteins | sample 7391621 | NCBI WGS metagenome assembly CAJDWK01 (sample SAMEA7055734, study PRJEB34461) | soil metagenome | biome: terrestrial ecosystem; feature: Peninsula; material: soil | place: Antarctica | collected 2016
AAGGGCTGAGAGTGAGCTATGGACTTGTGGATAACAGCACCCCTAAAGCGGACATTTCTAAATTGCCAGAAGAGGACATTTCTAAATTGCTTTGACATAAAAAATATTATTATAAAAATGCAAAGTTATACGTAAAAATTATAAATCTAGGAAAAGGAGAGTAAATAACCGAGGAGCGTAGAAACCTATAAATATCGCTTTTGTTAGGAGTGTTTGAAAATTGTCGAAAAGAGTTAAGGCGTCGTTGGCTTAAAAGCCCGAGGAAGCCATTGGTGTCCCCGACGGGGCGTTAAAGCATAAACTTGTTTTCGAGCGGGAAAAGCGACAACACCTCCCAATTTTTTAGAAAACATGGGGCCGTATTTCTCGAAGGTAGAAGAAAATTTCAAAGTTAAAAGACTTGTACCGGGAGGAGCATACAAACAATAGCGGGGTTTTAAGGGCATAAAGTTTGCCCGTTCAAGAACATCATACAATTGATGCCCCGTATAAGGCGTCCCATAACCGAGAGGGGTCGTGGTTGTTTGCGCCCACGCGGCACGTCTATTGGGCACAATCACAAGAAGCTCCCCTCGATCGCTTAAAACGCGCCAACACTCCTCAAGGATTTTTTGCACTTGATCCGAATATTCCAAGGCATGGCATAAAAGCAACCGATCTACGGACTTGTCTTGCAATGGCCACTGCGTTTCTTCGACAAGAGCCGTTAAATTCTTTTTGTTTTTTGGCCAAGCCCTGGCCCCTTGGGGCGCCGGCATCAGGGATAAAATACGCTCTGCTTCTCCTTCAAAAAGACCCAAATAAGGATGGCAAAAACCGAAACCGGCAACAACTTCTCCCTTAACATCGGGCCATATTGTCTCGATTGCTGCTGTGATTTTACGTTGGACGAGGATGCCAAGATTAGATTGATAAAAGTTTTTTAAACGCTCGGCATCTACCCACATAAAGAAACTATCCTTTTATCTTTCCGTCAACGGTATAATCCACCCGCGCGCGCACAATTTTACCTTGTTTGTATTCTGTTTCCGATCTCAACGCGCCATTGGGGTAATAATCTCGATCCGTTCCCACTTTCAACCCGTCATCGTATTCTTCGATTCTTTGCAATGCACCGTCCGGGAAAAAAATTTTCTGAAATCCATGTTTAACCCCTCGCACATATTCACACGTTTTGACCAAATGGCCAAGCTTATCATAATGCTCTGCAACCCCTTGTGTTTCACCAAGAATCTTGGGGAATTTTGTAATAACATTTCCTTGGTTATCATATTCAATGCTCAAACCATGGGGTTGATTATCCTCATACATTGTCATAGAGGTAACCCGACCTCTCTCATAAGCTTCCACAACGCCATGCATCACATCGTTGCGATAAAACACCTTACGGGCCATTTCCCCTTTGACATTGTATTCAATGGCAGGCCCGTCTTTTACATCATTAATATAAGTTGCCTTAAGATAGATCACCCCCCCGAGATAAAACTCGCAAATCCCGTTGCGCATGCCGTTTTCAATGACAAGTATTTCTTGTAACGCCCCCGTATTCTCATCGAGAATCTGATGCACACCGTCATCCAAGGGCCGTTCTGCCTCGGCCTTACGCCGAGCATCTTCATCGGCAATGGCTTTATCAACCTGCGCCGTAATCAAAGCGGCAAGAGCAACGGCCGGCGGGACTTCGGGGAGCATTTCTGACTCGGGAGCAGCTTCATCAGTCACTTTTTCTTCTTTAAAATTCATATAATGGGCTGATTTTTCAACCATATTTTTCACCTTTTTACGTAATGACGGTAAAGCTGGAAACTATGAACGTTGTTGCACCCGCCGTCACAGTCATGGCACCGCCGGAGGTTATCGTATGCCCCCCGCCGGATGTTAAGCTAATAGCACCGCCGGCCGTAACAGAAGTTGCCCCTCCTGAAGTCAAACTAACGGATGATCCTGCGGTTCCCGTTATACTTGACCCGGCTGTGACGGTGGTGCTTGAACCGGAAGTCGTACTGATGCTTGATCCGGCCGTAACACTCGTGCTGCTTCCGGAGGTTGTAGTAATTTTTCCACCCGCCGTCATAGAGATGTCACCGCCCGCTTTCACACTAATATTACTGGCGGCCGTCACATTAATATTCGCCCCGGATTTCACGTTTATATCATTCGCGGCCGTTACATTAATATTATCTTTACCCACAATGTTAATGTTACCTGTGACCGTTAAGTTATAAGTCTCGGTATAAGTTCCGTAATAATGTCCCGTTACATCTTCCGTTTGGTTTCCCGCTTCAAGGGTCAGGGTCGAATTTCCCGATTGAAGGGTTATGATGCGATTGCCCAAATCAATCATAAGGCGTTGATTTCCCTTTTTCAAACGGGTAACTTCATTTCCTTGATCAATCAAAGTTCCCTTATTACCGAGGTCAATTTTAAGCTTTTTATTGCCCGTCTCGATACACATAAGATGATTACCCGTATGAATATAAGTTTTATCATCTCCGGTAACAATTTCATGGGTATTATCACCTGTTGTAATAACCGTATGACGGTTTCCTTTGATGATTTTATGAAAATCGTTTCCTTCTTTCAAGACAACTTCACGGTTTCCTTTAATAATCGTTTTGCGATCGTTACCCTCTTTAAAAACCCGAGACATGGTTCCCTTATCATGCTGGTATTCCGTTAGTCCTTCTTTGATATAAGTCGTGTCCCGAATGGGCCCGTTACCGCTCATAAAAGAGGTATAGCGACTTCCTGTTGAAAGCTCTAATATATCGTCTCCCGTACCGGCGGGAAGATCCTGCCCTTTTGGCGTGGTTTTAGGCACCGCAGCGCCGCCTCCTTTCAAAAGGACGTTACGGTCTCCATGGTCAAGCACAAGCCATTTAGACCCTTTTTCAATATGTTTTGTTTCCGTTTCAATTGTGTAGCTGTCATCATCTTTTTCAGCCCGTTTATAAACCTGTTCTTCGCCGGTCTTATCCTCAAAACGGTGTTCGTTGAACTTTTCGGGTCCCGCAGGAAAAATACTGGATTTTGTTTTAAAACCGCTTTTTGTCGGTGTGAATTCACCGGTCACGCGTTCCGGCAAATAAGGAGGCATATTATCCGAGTTATATAAACTTCCTGTGACCACGGGACGGCTCGGGTCACCGTCAAGGAAGTTCACCATCACTTCCATACCGATGCGAGGCGTAAAGAGAACACCCCAGTTATTACCTCCCCAGCCTTGTTGCACACGAATCCAACACGAACTTGTATCATCATTAGGCCATTGGCGATCCCATTTGAATTGCACTTTAATGCGACCGTATTCATCGGTCCAAATTTCCTCACCAACAGGGCCTGTTACAATAGCCGATTGAATGCTCTCAATTTTCGGACGTGGGGTTTTTCGAGGCGGGCGATAAATAACGCTATCCTCAAAAGCCTTGAAGCTATTGCGGTATAAATAGCTCCGTTCTCGAATGTCCCGGTCTTCATGGAGATCCGGTTCCACGCCGCTTTGCACTTCGTGGGTGATACGATGAATCACATATTTTTTACCCATCATGTCGGAGCGATGGTGTTTGGCCAGCAAAAAACTGCCCCCGTTTGTCAGATAAGGCGCAATGGATTCGCCCGTTATATATTTTTGCAAGGCTTGCGCTTCTTCAAGACGCAGTTTTATTAAAGCCTCTAAGCGTCCTTGAGCAGGAATGTCTTCATGATCAACCTGTCCCGGATATTCATATAAATCCCCCGTCAACGTTTCTTGGACAGGGCTTGCCATATCCATAGAATACAACTTCATGCTCGCCGTCTTCATATTATAATCGTTTGCTGCATGGGATAAAGAAGCAACACGTTCGCTAAAATCACATTGATAAAGGGTATTTAAAAAGGACTTGTCCGGAGAAGAGTCCGTATAGCTTAATTGCTCACTACCGACACAAGGTTGAAAAGCCGTCGGAGCATCTGCCAAAATCAGAGTATGCTTTCCCTGTTCATGTTTGAAAAAATAGAAGACGCCTTCCTCTTCCATTAAACGACACACAAATTCAAAGTGTGTTTCATTGTACTGCACGCAGTATTCCCTTATAACCTGACCGCAGGTTGTGGTTTGAAACAAAACATCCGTCACACCGTGTTCTGTTAGAACCGTTTTAATAATATCCAAGGGTTTTTCATTTTGGAAAATACGACAATCGCTAGAAAGCGTTAAGAGCCAAAGCTTTGGGTAAACCTTTAATTCATACCATGTGACTTCATTTGCATTGGGGTCTGAAGTTGCATACTGCATGAAATGTCCGACAATGCCGTGGAAGTAGCGATCTCCGTCTTGAAGCTTTATGGCAAAAGTTACTTCTTTCCCGACAATACTGTCAAAGCTAATATCAGGAGAGGGTGAGGCCACATGGGCTTCGATAACAAAAAGTTCATCAATACCTTCATGAACCTTCATTCGCCGCATATTTAATAAATCGGGATCCCCCAAAGGATGATCAATGGTTATGGTTGCCTCAAACTGGGTTATCTGTGTTCCTCTTATGCTTGACATTGTTAAAAAGCAACCTCCAATTCATAATGAGCCCCTGCAAAGGATCCCCCGTTAAACTCGCTAAACCCGCTATTTTTAGCAGGCTTTTTAAATTTAATTTTGATCCCCCGCACGAAAGATTCACGCAGCTCTTTAAATCTTTTACTATACTCTTGGTCTAATTGAGTAAGGCGTATGTACTGCCCTTCTCTTTTCACAAGGGGGTTAAGACCGCGAAATTCCGGTTTATAAATCTCATCAAAATCCGCCCCGTCGACCACACTGTAAAAACGGAAGGGTTGACGACACTGTATCAATAATCCGTGAATCACCCTGTCCTTTATCTGCATGAGCTTTTGCAGAACGGCTTTATCCGTCCCAAAACGAATTTCTTTCACGGTTAAGACATCCAAATCAACAGCTCTCTTCATCGCAGCCGCGACCCAACGATTCACAACATAATTTTGAGGAGCGCCCCAATACCGTTCCGTAAAATAAAGAGACAAAGCACCTAACTTTGCAGCAGACTTTTCCGTTACAAAAAACCATTTTCCTTCCTCGAAACGCAAATCATCCATGATCCGCGCAATTTCCCTAAGGGTTAGTAATTTATAAGAATAGGCCAACCTTAGCGTCATTTCAATTTCAATGGCAGAGAGAAAAGGAGGGTTTTGATAAAGAGCGCCAAACTCCTTATTAAGGGGATCAACATCTTCGGCTGATATTTTGGTCTTCATTAACCAAGGCTCAAGCCCTACGGTTTTCAAATAGGCGTTATGAGCTGCTAAATAATAAGGTCTATTGGAATTCTTAGGACGCAAGAAAAGCGTTCCTTGGTGAGAAAAAACAGAATGTGCAACCGGCTCAAGCATGCCGGAAATCTGCTCTTTTAAGGGACGCTTAAAACGCTTTAAAATCACGTAGACTCCCAAAGCATGATCAAACAAACTATAAGCCGGAAGAGATCTGAAATAGCGACTTGGGCCTGCATTATCTATAAAACGCATCCGTTTTATAGCGGGATGATTAATTAAGGCCTTAACCAAATTATTATCCACAACAACGTCTCCGTAAAGAGACGTAATTGTTGATTGCGTCTTATTTTCTTGAGGGGCGGCGGGGCTTACTTCCGGAACTGTAAAAATCAAAACAAAAAGGCCGCAGACAAAGCACCAAAAACCGCGATGTTTTTTTTCTGTGAGCCTGTGATTTTGCAAACGTAACAAAGCAACCTCTTCCTGTATTCTTTTACCGACTCACCTTTTAAAGTGCGACTCCTTGCCTATAGTGTGCCACAGGATTCCGAAATCACAAAAGCACAAAACGTTGATTTTTGAAAATAAAACGAACAAATTGTCTTTTCCACAAATCAAAAGTCTTCTTACTTATCAATTGCTTGACAATAACTTAATATAATTTTAGACAATTACTTTTTATTATTAAGTGTTTTTAAATTGTAAATTCAATATTCATTAGTAGAAAACAATTAGCATCAAAATATAAGAAAAAGTAAACAGGAAGGGAATAGGAAAATGAATAAAAAAATGTTCGCAACATCGTTCGTTATTTTAGCACTTGCAAGCGGTTCCGGTTTTGCCGATTATACAAAAAACGAGCTCCCTACCCCCGAGAACACGAAAAAAAAACCGCCGCTTACACAGCAACCTCTTACTTTGCCCTTCAATAAATTATCAAATGAGATCGTTCATCGTTATGAAGCCCGCCGCAAAATCATTGACGACAGCAAGGCCTCGGAAAATGAACAAGAACACCTTCAAGCGTCCAAAGAGCGCTTTAAAAAAGAAAAAACCTATCTTTTAAGCGGCAAGTTCTAGGGATTCAAACATCCCTCTTAAGTTTTCATAAAAACCTCTATAAGGGTGTCCTGTGATGTAAGGGGTCGTTAGCAACCGTTACATACGAACACCGGCAACAAATCCTATGTTGTATAGGTTAGAGCACCGCGATAACGTCCGAGAGTTTTTTGAATCGACTATATAGTGGAACTCATGACACAGATCGTCTATAGTGCCCGAATGTTAGATTTTGATTGGCGCACCTTAGAACTTGAAAAGCGAGATACTCGCCCTTGTGACCATCTTGGCTGTGACCAAGAGGGATTGTTCCCCGCACCCAAAAATGTGCACAACTTAGCATCACGCTATTACTTTTGCCTCGAGCACGTTAAAGCCTATAACGATCAATGGAATTACATTGATCAAATCAGAAGCACGGGTAGCTCACCGGACGAGGCCGATTGCCGACAACACCATCCGTTCAAACGGCACGGAAAGCCTTTTTCACGTTTCTTTTACCAAGCTCCCAATGACCCTTTCGGCATGTTGGGCGATGATGAAAAAAACGGCCATACGCCGCCTCCGACCCAAAAAATCATTTCCCCTAAAACGAAGGAAGGCAAAGCCTTTGTTGCTCTGGAACTTTCTTGGCCGTTTACGGAGGCAGACCTTAAACAAGCTTATAAAACGTTAGCCAAGAAGTATCATCCCGACCTCAATCAAGACGACCCCTCAGCCGTTGAGAAATTCAGAGAAGTCAAAGAATCCTACGAACTCCTTAAAATACTCCTTTAGAAAAAAAATAAAAGAAGATGTAAGTAAATATGAATAATAAATTCATATTCTTTTAAGCTATTACGTCCCATATTAATAATATGCATCACTTAAAAAGGAATGTAATCATGCGACGCCGAATAACCCTCACCTTCTTAAGCATCACAGCCCTTACCTTAGTTGTTCCGCCCCATAGCTATGCAAAACAACAGGCCTGTGCAGATTTCGAAAAACATTTTAAAAAGCTCGCCGACTTAGAAAAAGAGTTCTCCTCCCTCAAACGGCAGAAATTAGACATGGAAGGGTCAAGGGCTCTTATCAAAGAAGCAGGGACTGATTTGCTCGAGCTTCGCGTTCCTTTAGTGGCCATGGATCCTCCAAAAGAGCGCCCGAATCACCTTGATAAATGTCGCAGCGCTTCGGAGGAATTCATCAAAGACCTTCCGGACGCCCAAAAATCTCTGGCGGAATTAAGAGCATTCGGTCCCCTGTTAGGCTAATTAAAAAAATACCCCTAATACGGCTCTTATAAGCTTTAAGCCGACAAAAAAACCAATAATACTTAAAGAAAAAACAAGAACGGCAAATAAAGAAGCCATACCGTAATCATTTTTTTCTACAAAAAGAGCAAACTCTACGGAAAAGGCAGAAAAAGTCGTAAAACTCCCTAAAAATCCGGATACTAAAAAATAACGCATATTTTGTGACGCCGGCCAATAAAAAGCCATAAGCTCTGTCAGAAGTCCCATCATAAAACAGCCCAAGATATTCACAAATAAAACTTGAGCCGACATCCCCATAAAAAGCGACGGTAAGAATTTTCCAACGGCAACACGCATAACAGCGCCTGCCGCTCCCCCCAAAGCAATCACACTATAATTCATAATCATCTGAAATTCCTAATCTTTTCCCGATCAAAAAGTTTACAATATTTTTTGATAAAACCCTTGCGTATTTGCAAAAACTTTAAATTGACTCGAAAGACTTAGAAGAGCATCTCCAAAGCCTAGGATTAAATAACCGTGGGGCCGGAGGGATTTCTCAAAATTCTTAATAATTTTCTCTTGAAGGTCGGGCATCCAGTAACTTAATTGATTACGAAACACCACAACATCATAGGCTTCCTGAGGGGGTTCAGAATCATAAAAATTCGTATTTTGAAAGGTAATGAGTTCTCGCACCTCGCTTCGAACACTATAATCATCCCCATTCCTCTTCAGTCCCTGCCCGTAGAGCCCGAAACTCACCTCATCAATCTGATCGGCGTCAAAGAACGCTGTTTCAGCTTGCTCAAGGGCGCTATTACTCGTATCCGTTGCATGCACGTGAAGTTTCCACCCCTTAAGCTCTTTTCTATGGACATTAAGCAAAAGAGCCAAACTATAAGCTTCATGACCTTCTCCGCACCCCGGAACCCAAACAGATATTTTCTTCCGGCTGCTATTTTGATTAATTAGTTGAGGCAAAAGAGTATTTTCAAAGGCTTTGCACATACCGACGCCTCCAAAAAAAGTCAATTGCGGGCGCAACAAAAGAGATTCAATAGCTGCAATAGATTTTGTATTTCCCTTAACGGCCTGCTGCAGGAGCTGATCTCCGCTTTCCAATCCCAATTTTAAAGCTATTTTTTTAAGTCCGTTCAAATTTTCAATAATCATTTCTAAGGAGAGGCGTGCGTGGCGTTCCTTATGAAAAAAATCAACGCACTCTTCGGCAGTGCTCTTTTGTTTAACAAAAGAATTTTGTGTCTCTTGACCTTGCGACATCTCAATCTTCCTGTTTATTGATATATAAAATCATATATAAAATATAATTTATTTATGATTAATAAAAAAACAAAAACACCTGAAAATAAAACAACAAAACAGCAACACATTGTTTTTCCTCGTAAAAAAAACCTCTCACTATTTTGAGAGGTTTTTAGAAAAAGTTAGCGTAAAAACAATCAGCCCGTTTTCGAGCTTTCAAACGTTAAAAGGGGCAAGTTTTTTAGTTGCTATCCCCTGCGCCGCCCTTACCTATTTGGTCATAGGTTTGGCGTTCCGTATTATCCGGATCGATACTAACCGTATTAGGCTCTATTTCAGCGGTAGCCCCTTTCTCGACCTTTGCAAGACATTCGCTCATTTCGCGTTTACTTAAAGAAAAGTGAGCTTCACAATTATTGCCCCAGTCCGGCTGACGAGATTCACAACCTGCTAAAAGCAAAAGGGAGGCTACAGATGCCACGGAGAGTGTAGACGAGAAGTTAAAAGTTATTCTTTTCATGAGGATATCCCTATTTAGTGAACAATGTTATTCTCTAGCAGGATATGGATAGAAAGAAAAATTGTCAATGGACTTCCAAGGGCACAAGCAGAATAAAAAAGACATACGACAAAAGTAAGAAAGGCTGCAAACAGAGAAAAGCTCGGAGGCCGAGATATGGTAGCGAAGGAGGGACTCGAACCCCCGACACGCGGATTATGATTCCGCTGCTCTAACCAACTGAGCTACTTCGCCAAAAGTGGATAGGGTAATAAATAACCTCCTCGTTTTACAAAGTCAAGTCTACAGTCTGCAAAAAACACATATTCCGTCAATAATAAATTAACGATAATTTAAACTATTAATGAAATACTAAAATAGTATAATAACACCGGAGTTCTTTCAAATGGCTATATCATCAACTAACAATATAAAATTAGGACTAATATTCATAATTAGGATTTACTGTTGCCGCCCTAGGCGGGCTCGATCTTCTAACAAACATAACAATGTCGGGAGCACCTCCCGCCCCCGCAATAGGTGAAGCAATCGCCGGTCTTAGTACGGGCAGCATACTCATCGTCGTCCTTATTAACGGTATTGCACTGCTTCTCCCCCTACTGGCGACAATAACTATGATGGTAGCAATTATACGCAGTATTGTTTTTAATGAAAAACTTGATAGGGCGATTTTATCAAAACTCTGCAACAAAACGGTTCTAAGGGTTTTCATAACAGAAATCATCATCGGCCTTCTTTTCTTAGTCGTTGGTGCGATTATTATAGGGATAACCTCATTGGCTTTTGCGTCGATACTCCAAGGCTTCTTCTTTAGCTTTATGATCATGATTCCTGTGTTTATTTACCTTCTCCTTCGCGTTTCCCTTATCCCCATTGGCGTAGCCGTCGGTGATATTCAATCGGTATCGGAAGCTTTGCCCAAAACAAAAGGACAAATTTTCAATGTCTTTAAGGTCTTTGTATTGTCATTCTTGATTTCGATAGGGCTTCAACTTTTAATACAGCTTTCAACTCTTACGATGACCATGGAAGGGGCGGTAATGATAACGATCGGCGCCATTCTGCTCTTGGTCGTTTTTGTGATTATTGTGCCGTTTTACCAAATCGGAAACACAGCCCTGTCGCACTTATATAAAAAGATCAGGTAAGTAAGAGAGAATATATCATCACACAAAAAAGCCTCCTTGGAACAGGAGGCTTTTTCAACAGAACAAGGAGGATTACCCCTTCAATTCTCGGTAATAAATAGCAAAGAAATGTTGCGTAAAGGCACCTTCTTCCGCTTCTTCATGAGAGGACGGCACAACGGGCACCAAAAGTTCATACAATGCCCAATACTCGGGATCAAATACCAAGAGTGAAGACCTCACAAATTTCTTCGTCGAAAGAGCCTTGCAGTCCGCTAGAGCATTGTCTCAAGATCGCAGCATCCGCGTCGACATCAAAGCGCAGAGCATCGGATCCCCAGGCCATGCCTATAAAAAATGTCGTTAGAATGCCGGCAAGAAAGGCATTTTTTTTACACTTAAAGATTTTGGTCATATTTTCCTCCTGTTTTTTTTAACAGCCTACCCCATAATAAAAAAACTTAAAAGTCCCCTCAAAAAACAGAGATAAATTTGACTTGGACACTGCCCTATGAAACGATACCTCTTTAAGGTCATAAAAATGTTAGCGCACTATAGGCAGTTTATCACCCCTCCTCGGACAGCTTACCTTTTTTCTAAAATTTAAATTAAATATTGCAAATCAACACAAAAGATTTTTTCAGCCTTTTCCAGCCTAAAGAATATTTATCTTTTGAGGCGAATTGTGTACACTAAAAATCATAATAGAATAGAGCGCATGACTCTCTTTTTCAGAAGCCTTTTTTTGATTTTTTTTGTGGCGACGATTGCACAGCAAAACGCGGCCCTTTGCGCAAAGACAAAAAGGCACGGTCCTGTTTATGCCGCTATTGTTATAGACGATTACACCGGGACTATTCTCCATAAAACTAATGTTGATTCTCGAACCTACCCGGCTTCTCTTACCAAAGTCATGACCCTTTATCTTCTATTCGAAGCCCTTAAGCACAAAAAAGTGACTCTTAATACGAAAATGAAAGTTTCTAAACATGCATCCGACCAAAAGCCTTCAAAGCTTTGGTTAAAACCGAATACAACCTTAAGTGTTAGGGATGCTTTGCTGGCGTTGACCGTTAAATCGGCAAATGATGTCGCGGCTGTTGTGGCAGAACATTTAGGCGGAAGTGAAAAAAAATTCGCGGATCTGCTCACCAAAAAAGCAAAGGCTCTCGGCATGCATAATACGACCTTTAAAAATGCCTCCGGCATGCCTAACCGCGGGCAAGTCACTACCGCAAGGGATATGGCAACTATGTTTCGTGCCCTACACCGCCATTTTCCCGATTATTATCGCTATTTCAAGCACAAACACTTTACCTTTCGAGGACAAAAATATCGCGCCCATACAAGCCTTCTCGGGCGCTGTCACGGGGTAGACGGTGTTAAAACGGGGTTTATCAATGCTTCCGGCTTTAATTTGGTTGCCTCTGCAAAACGCGAAAACACGCGCCTCTTTGCCGTTGTCATGGGCGGAAAAACAGGCGTATGGCGCGATAGGCGTATTGAAAATCTTATTAATCAATATTTTCCAAGAGCGTTAACCTTAAATAAAAATCGTCAAAAAACAGCTCTCGAAGACCCCTTCTCCCAAGAGGATATGCTCTGGGTTCGAAACTTTGTCCCGCCCCATAAACCGCACCGATTGTCCCCCGACATACCGTCAGAGAAAGAGTCCGAGAGCCTTATGGCGGATAAGACTCAATTTGAAACCCTTGTGGCCCAAAATTTTTCTGCACCGACCTTGGAAGCCGTTAGCACCTCTGAAACATCCCCGAACACATCGCCCGAGGTTAGCCTTGAAACCCATGACGATCAAAAGGAACTTCTTAATGCATCCCTCGTGCCCCCCGATGATGAACCGGAAATGGTTGCGGGGCTCCCGTCTCGCCATGATGCAGCGCTTTTAAATAACATCATTAAAAACGAGAGTTATGACGATATTAACGGCGAAAATGCACCGCTTAAGACATGGGCGGCACAATTTGGCGCCTTTACTAAAGAATCCGAAGCCCAAGATAAAGCCGATCTTATTGTAACTCTCATCCCCAATTTGCCGGGTACGATCACGGTAACACCTGCTCAACATCGCCGCACCCCTCTTTACCGAGCACGCCTTATCAATATCACAAAAGAAGATGCTGAAAAGGTATGTCGAAAAATGCGTTTCCATGATATTCCCTGTTTGCCCTTAAAAAATTAAGTTAGACAAATATACCCCTTGAAATTCTCTGCAATTCTGAGTATGTTCTGGGAGTATAAGAAATCAACATCACCCGTTTAACGGGGCAGACGATTTTTTAGCGGATAATTTTCAGCCCCTTTCTCTTGTTTGAAAGACAGCGAAAAAGATTCGTAGACTTATCCGAATGATAGCCTTTAAAGCTTATACGGATGAATGTAGCATGTTGGGGTGTAGCCAAGCGGTAAGGCAGCGGTTTTTGGTGTCGCCATGCGCAGGTTCGAATCCTGCCACCCCAGCCATTCTAAAAATGATTGAAATTCATTTGCCTCCGCCCTGCAATTTTTGTTGACGCGGAGTAGGAAATTACTGTATCAGTCTTAGTACTGGTTCAATTTGAGTGAGAAACGTAAAAATGAAAACATTTTCACTTCGTAAAGAAGATGTAAACAAAGAGTGGTTTGTTGTTGACGCACAGGACGTCGTCCTTGGGCGCCTTGCTGCTATTATTGCAACACGCATTCGCGGCAAGCATAAGCCGACATACACCCCCCATATCGACTGTGGTGATCATATTATCGTTATTAATGCGGACAAAGTCCGTATGACGGGCAAGAAAACTGCCGATAAGGTTTATTATCGTCATACGGGCTATCCCGGCGGAATTAAGTCGGCAACTGCCGGTGAAGTTCTAAGCGGTAAATTCCCTGAACGCGTTTTAAAAAAAGCCGTCGAGCGCATGCTTCCTAAGGGCCCTCTTGGTCGTCAAGTTTTCACAAATCTGCGTGTTTATACAGGATCGGAACATCCTCATGTAGCCCAGAACCCACAGGTTCTTGATGTAGCTGCTATGAACGACAAGAATAAGCGGAGCAATTAATTATGACTGAACAAAAAATTGGCCTTGAAGACCTAAAATCAGCCGTTGAAGGCACCGTTGCTCCGGCGACAGTCGCTCAAGCCGCTGCTAAACTTTCAGAGACTTCCCCCGAAGTTCGTGAACCTAAAATTGATGCTCTTGGTCGCTCTTATGCAACAGGTCGCCGTAAAGACGCCACTGCACGTGTTTGGATCAAAGCCGGTTCCGGTAAAATGATCGTAAACGGCCGTGATTATACACAGTATTTTGCTCGCCCTGTTCTTCAAATGATCCTTAACCAACCCTTTCAAGTTGTACGTCGTGAAAATCAATTCGATATCATGTGTACGGTTAAAGGCGGTGGGCTTTCCGGACAAGCCGGTGCCGTAAAACACGGTATCAGCCGCGCCCTTACTTATTATGACCCTGAAACACGGGCAGAACTCAAAAAAGCCGGTCAATTAACACGCGATAGTCGTGTGGTTGAACGTAAAAAATACGGTAAGGCAAAAGCCCGTCGTAGCTTCCAATTCTCTAAGCGTTAATTTTATTCGGGCGGTTTTATGTCGCTCCAAGAATAAACAAGATCTAATAATAAAACCCGCCTTTTTTGGCGGGTTTTTTGTCGGATAATTCCCTTTCATAAATCTTTTAAAGCATACACTCACAAAAACGTTAAAAGAGATCTCTTGAAATTATAGTCATTCCAAAAAGAATCTCGGACGTCGTTTGCGAACTTTTCCCCTCTAAACATAAGTTTTTTCGCTGGCGAAGGGCTCGGAATCTTTTTTAAAAAACCCTATCTCCTGAATGAAGTCAAAAGAGAATATTAACTCTTTATTAACCAATATAGTGTTTAATAAATACATTAATATAGATGCTAATTTAATTTATTTTTTGCAGATAACGGCCTATTGCAATATAATAAACTCAACAGGGGAAATAATATGGTAAAACGCACAACTTTTATATCAACCTTTATAATATCCTTATTTTTATTAAACTCTCTCTCATATGCTTACGTTGTTCGCGTTACCAACGGAACAAACGAAAGCATTGCCTTTGACATTAATGGTGTTGCAGTAAGCGGCGGTTCAATGATGCAAGGGAAAATAAAACTAATATTCGAGCCGAACAAAAAAATATGAGACATAAATAAGGCACAAAGCACCACTTATTACAAAAATACCGGCGCAGTGCCCCTAAATAAATTTTCAAGTGTTAGAAAACCTATTCTTGAGCCGGGTCATACGGCTGTCTTAGAATTTACAGATATTGACTCGGGAATTTGTTTTGACTTTTCTAATGTTGCCGTTGGCCTAAAAAGCAAGGGGTATTCCATGAGAGCCCGTGAAATTAAATTTGCTGACTCCGATGAATTTGGAAAAGTTATGGACTCTGTTGAAGGCATGGGAACTGACATCTCCGGCATCGGAGAGGGTGTCGGTGCATTGGGCGGTAAAGCAAAAGCTGTCGGAGCTGCGTTGCAAGGCATTGGCGGCTTATGGGGGAAAATTTCATCGGCTGCAAAAGGAAGCGGATGCCGGAATATCTCAATGGTTGTTGTAAAAACCGATATTGCCGGAACACCTGAAGAAGGCCTAAAACTTGGAGATACGCTTGGTGTTTTTGTCCTAAGGTAATCGGGTATTCATCTAAAAAAGCCCTTTATGTGATCCATAAGGGGCTTTTTGATATCGTCTTTTCAAAAACGTTTAGAGCCGACACCTGCACCGAAGCCTATGTTTATAGCTGCCAAGTGTAGGAACGACGTCCGAGATTTTTTGGAATGACGATACTATAAATCGCATTACTTCTCGGATAACAGAGAGGAGACACTATTCCACATAAGGCATTTAGCCGCCTCATTGTCGATATTGTATTTCGGATAAAGCTCCATAAAGACAAGAAGATGTTGTTGATAACGTTGAAAGGAGGCTTCTCGATTCTGAATCGTACACGCTTCTCTCATACCGTCTAGTGCAGCCTGTAAATCAGTCGGCATCACGAAAGAAGGACGGTTTTCTTCGGAAGCTTCCCCGTTATTTATAGGACTGGCCTTTGTATGATTGAAAGCCAGTAAAGCTATGGCTGTGACTATATATCTATATTTCATAATAATCTCCCTCGTTTCTTATTTTTCTGCTTTTGAAAAAGAAATAAACTTATGATTTTTCAAAGTCAGCACTCCTATTTTTACCTTAATAATATTTAACCGGCAAGGCCGCCCTTAGATATCTTTCCTATTTCGAAGGAACAACCGTAATAGGCTCATAAACCCCATCTTTTTTTAAATTTTCAAATGTTATAAGGTCAGCTCTATTGATTAACCAATGGAGATTTCAATGACCACTGACCA
>CAJDWK010000032.1_pt1 | contig 15680 bp, 15 predicted proteins | sample 7391621 | NCBI WGS metagenome assembly CAJDWK01 (sample SAMEA7055734, study PRJEB34461) | soil metagenome | biome: terrestrial ecosystem; feature: Peninsula; material: soil | place: Antarctica | collected 2016
CTCTCGACGACCTGCTCCCCTACAACTGGAAACCCCAAGCCATATAAGCTCGGGGCTTTTTTTATCCAGTTAAGATGGGCTTTGTGAGTCGATTACTTATAGATGGCTTGAGCTTGTCTTGGGCATTTTCGAACGTAAAATCCCCGTAAGGGAAGAAGAAGAAGCTAATCGGAATATCAAAAAGAAAAAGTACGATGTTATCTTGTTTGATCTTGGCCGTTATGGTTCGGCTATTGCTGAACAATTAAAAGCGGACAATACCAAAATACTTGCGATTGATTTTAATCCCGACGAAGTACGAAATTGGAAAGAACTGGGTTATGACGCCGTATACGGCGATGCCTGCGATCATGAATTTATCAGTACGCTGCCGTTAAAACATGCAAAATGGGTTGTTTCGGCCATGCCCCAACATGATTTGGGCGTCACGCACCAAGATCCGCGTTTGCTCCTGATTAATGGCCTTAAAAGAGAAGGATTCAGGGGAAAAATTGCAGTTTCAACCCAGAGAGCCGGTGAAAGTGAAGCTTTGAAAGAGTACGGGGCAACCCTCGTATTTTTCCCTTTCCATGATGCTGCCGACCGTGCCGTTAGGCGTATGCGAGAAACGTTAAAATGTAAGTGACATATTTTGTTGCTTAACTTAGCTTTTATTTCACCCTCAAAGTACGCCGCTGCTTTTTTTAATGTGTCGAGCTCCTGACGCAAGCGAGCATTTTCTTTTTTAAGTTGCTTCAACTCTCCGTGAAATGAGCCCTGTAAGGTTGCGACATGAACGCCTAAGTTCTTCGCAATTTGTGCAATTGATTCCTTGGAATCAACAGCTAACTTCGCAGAATATTTTTTAAACAGAAACTATTAGCGAAATTTATTATTGCGGGGAAATCCAATGGGGGGTTGTTTACCGATTTGCCCGCGACGACCAAGCCACGGTAAGAGATCGGTTTCCGTTCTAACGCGCTCTCCCAATTGCCAGCTGAGACCATTTTCTAACTTGAAGGTTGTAATGTCGCTTAAAGAACCTTCTTTATATTTTTGCAAGATAACACCGCGTCCTCGATTCATCTCGGGTACTTCATCCAATTTATAAATTACCATTTTACGATTGTTTCCCATGGCTACCACGTGATCATCATCGGGATTAATAAATAAACAAATCATGGCCTTCTTTTTGTCGGCAACATTTAAAATTTGTTTACCGTTTTTCGTTTGGGCCAACACGTTTTTTAAAGGTACTATAAACCCACGACCCTCACCGGAGGCGACAAGCATTTTTATATCTTGGTGTTTTGTTGCGGTGTACAAGAACATATCCACAACATGAGATCCGCTTGGCATATCAATAGAAAGAGAGAGGGGTTCCCCATGTCCTCGTCCGCCGGGAATTTTATCCACACCAAGGGTGTAAAAACGTCCCGTTGAATCAAAAACAATGAGCTTATCCGTTGTCTCTCCCTGTAGAATGAAACGGCCTTCATCTCCTTCTTTAAATTTCAAATCATCGGGGTTTATGTTATGGCCTTTCAGAGCCCTGATCCAGCCGTTCTTTGAACAGACAAGAGTGACGGGTTCTTTTTCGATCATGGCATCAAGGGGCACATCTTCGATGTCAGGGGCGTCTTCAAAGGTCGTGCGACGAGGGCCTTCGGGGTGTTTGACTCCATAGTTTTTTTTGAGATCTTTAATGTTGTCTGAAATGTTTTTCCATTGGGCTTCATCATCGGCTAAAAGGGCGATTAAGGCTTTTTGCTCTTCTTCAAGATTTTCCAGTTCCTTTTTGATGTGCATTTCTTCAAGTTTGCGTAACGCTTTGAGGCGCATGTTTAAAATAGCTTCGGCCTGTAGATCGCTTAAGTCAAAAACAACGATTAATTTAGATTTCGGATCATCTTCAAAGCGGATGATGCGAATGACTTCATCAACATTCAAAAAGACAATCATAAAGCCGCGAAGGATTTCAAGACGGCGATCAATTTCTCCAAGACGATAACGAGATCGGCGGCACAAAACATCTTGGCGATGGTTAAGGAAAGCTTGCAAAATCTCTCGTAAATTCATCACACGAGGGATTTTTCCATGATCCAGAACGTTCATGTTAAGGCTAAAGCGATTTTCCAAATCCGTTGAACGGTAAAGAGATTCCATTAACAACGCCGGATCAATAGTACGTGTTTTTGGTACCACAACAAGACGAATATCCGTTGTCGATTCGTCTCGTAGATCCCCTAAAAGAGGCAGTTTTTTTAAGCCCCAAAGGTCGGCAATTTTTTCAATTAAGCGAGACTTTTGGACTTGATAGGGAATTTCCGTAACCACGATTTGATACTGGCCGTTGCCTAATTTTTCCACCTCATAGCGCGCTCGTACCTTAATGCTGCCACGTCCTGTTTCATAGGCTTTAAGGATATTCTCGGCAGGTTCAACAATAACGCCTCCCGTTGGAAAGTCGGGCCCCGGCATATATTTAACAAGGGTTTCTATGGAGGCATTGGAAGATTTGATCAAATGCAACAAGGCATTACAAATTTCTTCAACATTATGAGGAGGGATATTAGTCGCCATACCGACGGCAATACCCGATGAACCGTTTGCTAAAAGATTGGGAAAACGAGTCGGCATAACACGCGGCTCAGCGGTTTCTCCGTTATAGGTTGCAATAAAATCGACAGCATCTTCATTGATGCCGTCCACGATTTCCATGGCGGCGGGTGAAAGTCGCGCTTCCGTATAGCGCATAGCAGCAGCATTATCGCCGTCAATACTACCGAAGTTACCTTGACCGTCTACCAACATATAGCGGGTAGAAAAATCTTGGGCCATACGAACCATGGCATCATAAATGGAGGAATCGCCATGGGGGTGATATTTCATCATCACGTATCCGACGGCACTGGCAGATTTACGATAAGTTTTTTCAGGGGTGTTGCCTGATTCGCGCATGGCATAAAGAATACGACGATGAACGGGCTTTAAGCCGTCTCGAACATCGGGCAGGGAACGGGACGTGATCGTGGAGAGAGCATAGGCCAAGTAGCGCTCCCCAAGAGCTTTATCCAAAGGTTCTTCAAGGATTAGACCGGCGGTATTTTGAGTGGAAAGAGGCGTTTTCTGGCTCATCTATATCCTAAAGGTTTTGTAAACCGGTCAGTAAACGATGACGCGCTTCCGGCCGGCTGATATCATGGGGAACAAATACATATTTACCTAGAAAATACCCTGATAAAGTAAGTGCTGCAAGGATTTCTTGTTTCTCGGGTTCTTTTTGTTGTTTATCGGAGTTTTGCAAAAATGACGGTAACACAAGAAGTTTATCTTTATAGGGTTCTCCTGTTTCTTGGGTCACAGCACGTCCCGTTCGAGGAGAAACGTAGAGTAAATTATCTCGGCTACCTGTTACGGCACAGGTTTTAAAATCGAGAGAAATACCGGAATGTTCCAGAAGGAAAAGTTCAAAATAACAATAGGCCTTTAAAAAAGACGTATCGTCTTTTGATAGATTTTCAAATTCTTGCACTAAGTGACAAAAAGCAGTGTAAACTTTGGGAGCGCTTTCCTGTTCCGGCAGGCAGGCTTCTAACAAAGCACATGCTGAATTTAAGGTCTTAAGAGCTGTTGAATTATGAAGGACAAACGCAAGGGGACTATAAAGGGGCTCGAGAGCCCACGAGCCGAGATTCTCCCTTAGGCGTGCTGTCCATGTGGCTTGTAGAACGGTACCGCATTCACAAACGGCTTTAGTTGTTTTTCCCGGGCGAAATATGCCTTTATGACGACCGTGCTCTTTGGTTAAAAGAGTGGTGATTATTTGCCGTTCTCCGTGGCGTTTGGCGCCGATAACGATTCCTTCATCTTCCCATTTCATCAGGCGTTAAAGTCCAGTCCCATGACCTCGAAATTTTCCTTGTTATCGGCCCAGTTTTTTGTGACTCGCACATGGATTTTAAGGTGCACTTTTTGACCAAGCATTTCTGCTATCTCATGTCGGGCTTCTTCGCCGATTTTTTTAACTTGTTGCCCCCCTTTTCCAAGGACAATCCCTTTTTGCGAATCTCTTGCTACATGGATAATTTGAGAGATTTTTACATCACCGTTTTCAAAACGTTCCCACTGCTCCGTTTCTACATGAACGGCATAGGGAAGTTCTTGGTGGAGGTATTTATAAATCTTTTCTCGGGTCATTTCTGCTGCTAATAAACGTACGGGCATATCCGTCATTTGATCTTCAGGATAAAGCCATGCCCCTTCGGGAAGGGCTTTTGTTACATAATTCATAAGTCCTTCAAGGCCCTCTTTTCGGAGGGCTGAAATGAGAAAGACTTCTGTGAAATTATGTGCTTTTGTAAAGGTATCAATTTTCTCAAGAAGATCCGGTTTTGAGACAAGGTCGATTTTATTAATAACTAAAATAACAGGTTGATCGGCCCTGAAAGAGATCCGCTCGATGAGCTCTAAGTGATGCGCAAAATGAGACGCTAAAGGATCGACCAGTACAACGGTAATGTCGCCGTCTTTTGGTGCTGTTAAGGCAGAACTTACCATTGCACGATCCAAACGCTTTTGCGGCTTAAAATAACCCGGTGTATCTACGAAAACAATTTGGGTTTTCTCACGGATGCAAATGCCCAAAACCCGTTGGCGCGTTGTTTGTACTTTATGAGAAACAATGGAAATCTTTGATCCGACAAGGGCATTCATCAGGGTTGATTTTCCAACATTGGTCAGGCCGACAATACTTACAAAACCACTACGGGTGTTTTGAGGCGGATTAGAAAAGGTCATTTTTTTACTCTGCTGATTGTTTGTTAAAGTCCCTTAAAAGGGCGAGGGCTGCATTTTTTTCGGCTTGTTTTAAAGAAGTGCCTTGGGCGGTTGCTTGTAAGGTTTTTTCAAGGAAAACTTGAACTGTGAACAACGGATCATGATCAGGCCCCGAGCGTTTTAGAAGGCCGTAAACGGGGGTGCTTTTATTATGTTTGTGCGCCCATTCTTGCAAGGCTGATTTCGGGTCTTTTGGTGCCGTTGTCATTTTAGAAATCAAAGGCTTCCATAATTTTGTGATTACTTTTTGAACTGCGTTCAATCCTTTTTCTAAATAAATCACGGCAATTAGGGCTTCCGCTGCATCGGCTAAAACCGAGGGGCGATTTTGGGAGAAATTTTTGGTTTCTCCTTGAATAAAATGCTCTAGGGAAAGGTCGCCGGCGATTTGGGCAAGGGCTTCTTCACAGACAAGGGCACTGTGACGTCGTGCCAGTTCTCCTTCTTTATCAAAGGGATAGGTTTGATAAAGTAATTCGGCCACACATAAACCTAAGATGCGATCCCCTAAAAATTCAAGCCGCTCATAGCTTTGTTGATTTTGTTTGGTGGCGCTTGAATGACGAAAAGCTTGATCTAGCAAGGCTTTATCTTGAAAGGTATAGCCCAAATGATCTTGCAAGTTCGCCAAGGATACTTTCGACATCGCAGGTTTACTCGATGGATTGCATTAAACGCTTAAAGCGAATATCAAAGGGCCACTTCCACACTTCCCACCATTTGGCTTTTGTGGAGAACCAAATAATTTTCGCTTGTCCGATAATGTGGTTCTCGGGTACATATCCGATTTGAGTCAAAACACGACTGTCTCCCGACTCGTCGCGGTTATCTCCAACCATGAAATAGTGTCCGTCGGGCACTACATAGGCTTGGGTGTTATCTAACGGCCCCTCACCAAACTTATCTTTTTTAAGGATAAGGTGCTTTACACCATTTGGAAGAGTTTCGTAATAAGCATCGATATGACGATTGCTGTCTGCATCCGCAATGCGTTGGTCTTCTTGTCCTCGTTGGCGGCGTATCCAAAGGTCGTCTACGAATTCGCCGACAGATTCTACCGTTGCCGCCACATCGTTAATATATAAAATACCGTCACGCATTTGGACGACATCTCCGGGTAATCCGACAACGCGTTTAATGTAATCCGTATCCGGATCAAAAGGCCCTCTAAAGACAACAATGTCGCCAATTTTAGGTTTGTTACCCCCTAAGATTTTTCCCGGAATGACAGGAAGGCTAAAGGGGAGGGAGTGTTTGGTAAAGCCGTAGCTATACTTTGTAACGAATAGAAAGTCACCAATCAGCAAATTAGGCTTCATGGATCCTGAGGGGATAACAAAGGGTTGAAACAAAAAGCTGCGGATTAAAAGTGCAATTAAAATAGCAAGGCTGATTGACCGGATTTGCTCTCCCGTCGTTTCTTTTTTCTTTTCTTTTTTTGTCGGTAAGTTCATTTTTTTCTCGTCTTTTTTAGAATCATTTTTCAAATCCTAGCATATAAATACCTAAAGTTCACATATAAACCTAGAAAACGGCTGTGTTCAGGAGGGATTCCCTGCTCGGATTACTTTTTTCATTAAAGTCGGGAGAGGATGTGTATTCAAAGCATCAGGCGCCACCCATTTTGCCGTGCTGCATCGAGGTTTAAAATCATTAAGACCCCCGTGATAGACATCAAGCTCAAGGTGAAAATGTGTAAAGGTATGTTTGACGGTTTGATTAAGGCGAGTGAATTTCCCGTCTCCTCCTATATCAATAAAAGAGCGTTCAACCTCGTCACTATCCGTTGACCAAAGAGTAGAAGGAACCTCCATCATATTGGCGAGCAACCCTTTTTCAGGGCGCTTTTGCAGCAGAAGCAGGCCGTTTTTATCATAGATTAAAAAGGCTTTCCCAAAACGGGTTGGTTTTTGAGGTTTTGGCTTTCGAAAAGGAATCAGGAGTTGCGTGTTCTCGGCATAAGCAACACATTGGTTTTTGAGGGGGCAACTTTCACAAGACGGATTTTTAGGCCGACAAAGGGTCGCACCAAAATCCATGAGGCCTTGGGCAAAATCTCCGGGTCTCGGATTTTCGCAATAAATTTTTACAACTTTTTCAACGTCTCCTTTAAGATCGGGCAGAGGGGTTTTAAGTCCGTAAAGCCGTGACATGACACGAATAATATTCCCGTCCACCGGTACATGCTTTTGCCGAAAAGCAATGCCGGAAACGGCAAATGCCGTATAGGGCCCAATCCCCGGAAGCTCTACTAAAGCGGAAGGTTCTTTAGGAAAAGAGCCTCCAAGGTTATTTTGTACGTAACGCGCACATTTTAGAAGGTTTCGAGCTCTTGAATAATAGCCGAGCCCTTGCCAATTGATAAGAACCTCTTCTTCAGAGGCATTAGCTAAGGCCTTAAGGGTCGGCCACTTTTCAATGAATCGATGAAAATAATCAATCACGGTAATGACTGTTGTTTGTTGCAGCATCACTTCGCTAAGCCAAGTGTGATAAGGATTGCCGTCCTCATGGTGACCGTAACGCCAAGGAAGAGTTCTCGCATTCGTATCATACCATTTTAAAAGGCGACGGATTACTTCTTGAGCCTTTTGATTGCAAACTTGTTTTCTTGTTGAATTCATGGCATTTTTAACCTTAAGGAGTTCACGGTAATGAAAAGTATAAAAGCGGTTGTTGACCGTGTCGTCAATCCCATTGCCAAAAAGCGAGGCATTATTCACGGAAAAATTATCCTTGAGTGGGAGAAAATTGTGGGCTCTCAATATGCAGCCTTTTGCGTGCCCCTTAAAATCACTTTTCGCCAAGGCTATCGGACGTACGGCGTTCTGCATATTAAGGTCAATCCCGCTCATGCCCTTCTTTTAACGCATAGCAAAGACCTGGTCGTTGAAAAGGTCAATACTTTTTTCGGGTATCCTGCAATAAGCACCCTTAAAATGATGCAAGTGCCTTTTACGCACACGAGTTCATCAAGAACTCTCAATGTTATAAAAAATCCTATTTTACGCGAGAGGGTATCTTCAGATTGCTCTCCTCAAGACCGCCTTAATAAAGCTTTGGATGACTTGAAATCCTTGATTGAGAAAGAAGAAAAACTCAAAAAGGCGGCACGATTGTTTTAACCCTTTCTTTACTTTTGAACCCTATTCTATTTTTAGGTGTTTCCCTCATTTTAAAATCAAAGGCGAAAGAAAAAAGTGTCAGATTCTTCACAAGCACCTCAACCGTTACAGGAAATAAGTTCTTCAGAAAATCCCAATATGTTACAGGTTTCTCAAAAAGGCTCTAAAAAACTTGTTTTAAAAATTGTGTCCTTATCTTTAGTAAGTTTTATGGCGCTTGCCGTTATCGCTTACCTCTCCCTTAATAATTATAAAAAACATGATTTTTTATTAAAAATGCAATTAGAGCTTTCCCATAAGGTTACAGAAGTAGACAATACGGTTCATCTCATTAAAAACCTAAAAACAATCTTTTCGTCAGAGCACACAAAAGACCTTCGAGAGATAACACCTCTTACGCAAGAGATACAAAAAAAGATATCTTCCTTTAAAAACATAGGTAGCCCGTCATTGACTAAGGCTTTTAAGACATTTTTAGAGGTTAAAAAACAGCTCAACATTCTGGATACTTTTTTTATGAGGCAAAAGGTTCTTTTAAATAACGGAAGTCAAAATACAGAAAACCTTGCTTGGTTTTCACAGCAAATTAAAGAGCAAAAAATACGTGTTACGGACGGTCTGGTCTTTTTTTTAACGCAAACAATGACTTTTCAAAGAGAGCTTCGAACTCAAAGAGACGTGAAAAAGGAAGCTCTCAAGTCCTATGAAAGCGATACGTTAAATACACTTTATCTTGAGTTGGGGCTCTTAGGGCTTGCGATCCTTTTAGTCCACATGGCGGCTGCTTATTTGATTTCGAAACCTCTCTCGCAAATTACACAGCGTATGCGTGACATCAATGAAGGAAAAGTAAATGACGATGTGCAGGGAGTGGAACGAAAAGATGAGTTTGGGGATATAGCCCGTATGCTCCATGCCTTTCGTGAGAATGCTATAAAAATTGAACAAATGCAGCATCATCTCCAAGAAACTATTGCGGAATCAAAAAAAGCGAGTCAACTTAAAAATCAGTTTATGACCCGTATCGGTAATGAGCTTCGTGCTCCGTTGAGTTCTATTATCAGTTATTCTGAAATAATCGTTGATTCCGTGCATGATAAAATGGACTTGCAGAAATTGCGTCAAGATATTAATCAGATTACCAATGCAGGGCAAAACCTTTTAAACATGGTGGACTCTGTTCTTGAGCTTACAGACGAGGGAGAAAACAGTGTGATCGCGTCTGAAAAATTTAATGTTCGTGAAGAAATTCAGCAAATACTACCTAGCCTTGAAGTTGTTATTTTGAAAAATAGAAACAAATTTAAAGTTTATTGCCCCGATTCCACTTTGACTATGGATTCCGATCCTAAAAAAACTATGAGAATTCTTTCAAATCTTATTAGGAATGCTGCTAATTTTACACAATCCGGCCAGATCACGCTGGAAATTACAGCCGGAAAATTAGGAGATCTGAATGCAATTTGTTTTAAGGTAAAAGATACGGGATGTGGCATTGATTCGTCAAAGTTAAAGACTCTTTTTACTGCTTTTGATTATGAAGATAGCCCTGCAAAATCAAAAAATGACCCCGGCCTTGGGCTTGCCATTGTTAAGAAAATTTGTGATGATCTTCACGGGCAGGTTTCCGTGGAAAGCCGTTTAAATCAAGGGGCGGCTTTTTATGTAACCTTACCTGCCAATCACAAAGAAGCTCACCAACGTGCTGAAAAGCTCAATCTTTCTCCTTTAGCGGAAGCTATTTAACCCGAATAACGTTTCAGATTCGAACAGGTTTCCTCTAATTTTTTTTGCATCTCATTTAAAGAAAGAGAGGGTATTATGCTTGATTCTCTTTTGGTTGGGCGCCTTGGGTTGCTTTTTCCATGGCGGCATCAAGCTCGCTTTGTTTGCAAAGGCCAAGAACAACAGGGCAACGCGGCTTAATATGGGCGGCATTACGGTGAGTGCGATCTTTAACGGACTCAACCGTCTTGACTGTTGTTCCAACAAGGCGCGTGATTTGTTTGACGGACAATTGAGGGTTATTTTTTAATAGCCAAGCAATGGCGTCAGGGCGTTCGCTGCGTTTTGAAACCGGTGTATATTTACGAGAAACTTTGCGGTTGGGCAGAGGGTTTTTGGGAACCATCAGAATGAGCTTTGCCGCTTCATCTTCTTCGCAACGTTTGATTTCGTCGGCAGTTAACTGTTGGTTAACGAGGGGGTCAAAGGGAACGACAGGAATATGAGATTCACCATCGGCAATAGTTTGAATTTCAAGGATATGGAGGCCCGTAAAGTCGGCAATTTGCTTGAAAGTGAGCATTGTATTTTCAATAAGCCAAAGAGCTGTTGCTTTTGGCATAAGAGGCGCTGTCATGTCCATCTACCTTCTTTTGTAGTCGTTTATAAAATTCGTCTAAAATTATCTTTGCAATAGCTGTCCGTAAAGTAGAGAGAACGAGATAGTATGCAAAGGATTCAACATTATACAATTAATGCTTTATGAGTTTTTTTGCAAGCTCAATCTCTTCTTATTACGGTGTAAAAGTAAAGGCTCTATGCGTTACAGGTTCGGATCGTTCTTTTATGAGGAGGGCAAAATGATACTCTTAGCTTTTGCTTGACTTTTTTTGCTAAGGTATTTGGGATGAGAATCTATGAGGCCTTGGCCTCCGCTTGTCGGTCAAAAAAAGATTTTATATGCATTTTTTTATTAGCATCAATATAAATATAGTGATTATCCGGAACCTCTTTCCATTCCTTTGTATAGTCGGAAAGGGGTTCGGAAGCGATAACCGTATAGGTGTTTAAGTCAGAGGTATCTTCAGAAGAATGCTCTGCAAAATGGGCATCAAAGTGTTTTGTCGCGTAATAAAGAGACAAGGATTCTGCGTCTTTTGTAACATAGCGCGTTGAAATAAGTTCCGTGCCGTCCGTGATACAGATATTTAAGCGCGCGAAGTATGTATTGTCTTTGTCTTTTTGATTTTCAGTCACCCACTCAAAAGAATGTTTTACGGCACTTTCGAGACATTTTTTAGGGTCGAGGTGTAGGAAATGCATAATTAAAGCAAATAAATGTTCCGAGTCTGTCTGAGCTTTGATCTCGTTAAAAAAATGATCTTCCAGCTCATTGGTTAGGTCGCGGCGCGTTTCGGAAAAATGGCGAATTGTGCCATTGTGAACAAAGGCGTAGTTCTCATAGGTGAAAGGGTGGCAATTATTAAGGGTCACATCCCCCACCGTCGAGGCTCTGACATGTCCCAAAAAGCATTTAGACTGCACCTTGCGTGCGAGGTGCATGAGATTTTGATCATTCCAAGCAGGCTGAACGGACTTAAAAACACCGGGTGTGGAATCGACATCCTGATCGTACCATGCAATGCCAAAACCATCGGCATTGATACCGTGTAAGCCTTCCTTTGCCCGCTTGCTTTGATTAATCAAAGAGTTTACAGGAACTTCCAAAAGCTCTTTTAAGAGGAGAGGGGTGTTTCCACGATAGGCAAGAAAGCGACACATTTTCGTATTTCCTTATATTAATCAACCGACACGCAGTTTGATGTAGTCTAAAATTTCTTCAGCTATGCGGGGGCCTGTTACTTTTTCAAGCCCGTGAAAGCCGGGGGCAGAATTGGCTTCACAAATTTTAAAACCGTTTTCGTCAAATAATAAATCGATCCCGGCAACATCAAGATTCACAAGGCGAGCCGCTTCAATGGCAAGCCATTCGGCTTCTGCACTCAGTTCAAACGGTTCTACTTTGCCGCCTTTGGAAAAGTTGGCTTTAAAACTTGAAGTTGAAGAGCGCTTCATGCAGCCGACAACTCGCCCGCCGAGGACGAAAACGCGCAGATCCTGTCCGCTGCTTTTTTCGATGAATTCTTGGATGATGATGTTTGCATTCGGCTTGTTACTATATAAAAGCTCCATGACATCCATAAAGCTATTTTCATCTTTACAAAGATAAATACCGGCGCCTTGTGTACCGCTTACATTTTTAATAATAAGAGGAAAACCGATTTCACGCTTAACGATGTTGATATCAATGGGAAATTTTGCAAGCATGGTCTTGGGAGTGGGAAGGCTACTGTAGGCAAGAACTTGGTGCATGTGCAGTTTGTCCTTGACGGCCTCGACGGCTCGAGAGCCGTTGCAAACGTAGGTTCCCATGTGCTCCAGTTGCCTTATGACGGCAAGTCCGTAATAGGTTGTGTCCGCTCCCATACGCGGAAGGACAAAGTCAGGGAGTTGGGTTTGCTTATCATCAATAAGGATACTTTTGCGGTCGTCGCGCGTCACGACTAATTCAATTTGGTTTGGCGTTGCAACTTCGAGCTTAAATCCTTTTTTCCGCCCGGCGGCTAATAACCTGACTAAACTATAGTCTTTTTCTGCAGATAAGTCTTCTTCTCTCTTAGAGAATAGAATCAAGCCCTTCATGTGGTGATATCTCTTTTAATGGGGGTTAAAAATCATTTTCAAAGTTATCAAAATAGGCTTCTAAGGCTTCCACAATAATATCTTCAGGCTCTTTATCTTCCGAACGCGAAAGGAAGTCAAGTCTTTCTTGAAGGTCGCTCGGCAGGTCAATTTCAATCATGTATTTGTCCCATCAAAATCGTTGTGTTCAGGCTCTTTAGCAGGGGGTTCTATATAAATTTAAAACCTCTTTTTTGAAGGTGTCAATTTAGATTTGAAAGATTGAAGAGGTTTAAAAAACGTTGTGAGTATCCCGTTGTTTTCATTGAGATTAATTTAAAGTTTAAAGGAGCTTAAGAGGTAGATAATTAAGAAATGAAAAACTTAACATAGAGGGAAACTATGATAGCAAGCCCAAAGGAGATTTTTGAGAGGTGGTATTTCTCAAAGCGGCGGTGTGTTTTGTGATGGAAAATTGCCATGATGCTAAAGAGAATAAGAGCCGGGTAAACAATTTCTAAGGCAAAGGCAATCCAAGAGGCAAGGGTCGCAAATCCGACAAGGGAAAGAATGTAAGAAAGAAATATCGTTACAATAAGGGCAAGGTGGCGAGAGAGGCGTCCCCTTAGGATGTCCTTATGGAGAAAGTCCGCAAATAAAGACGTTAAAATGGCGGCAGTGGTAAGGCAGGCAAGGCCGATAATAACAGCCGCAACAGGAAGAGCGAGGTTGCCTAAAGACTGTTGCGCAATCACAACCAGTAATTTTTCAGGGGCAATACCTTGCAAGAGAGGGGCAAATTTTGCACCAAGGGCCACAAAACCGAGATAAACAATAGTAAGTAAAAAAGCACCGATTAGACAAGAGGTGATGCTTAGTTTTTCGAGGTTTTGTTTATCTTCGTGTGTGGTGAGAGCTTTAGCAATAAAGGCAACGGTTGCGGCGGAGAAAAAGAAAGCCGCCAACAAATCCATGGTTTGATAGCCTTTTAAAAGTCCGGTCTCAAAGGCTTGTTCAGCGTTAAGGGGGCTTGGCAAAATATCGGGACCAAAGAGAAGCCCCGCTATGATGATAGCGATAATACCTCCTAAAAGCCAAGGGGTTAAAAAAGTTCCGATGATTTCAATGATCCTTGTTTTTTTCCAAGCTAAAACTAAAGTAATGCCTAAAAAAACCGCGTTGAAAAGGGTCGGAGAAAGGAAGGGGGCAATTAAGGTAATGCCGCCATGGGCAACAATGGTGCAGCGGGGTACAACGGCAAAAGGGCCAAGAAGACCGAGCATGGCAAAAGTTAAAAGGAAGGCAAGGTGTTTGCCAAGAGGTTTAAAAAAGAGCTGTCGATTGCCGCTATAATAGAGCATGCCTAAAAGACCCAAAAAAGGAACCGCTACGCCTGTAATGATTAATCCCATGGATGCAATTTGGAAGTTGCTTTGGGATATGACGCCGACCATGAGGGGGAAGACAAGGTTTCCCGATCCAAAGAACATAGCGAACATGGCAAAACCGGCAGTTAAAACAAGGCGCGTATAGCTCATAATTTAAAAAACTCCAAGGTGTGCCGATACTTTGGCAATAATGGAGGCAAGGAGAATAAGCCAAAAAACTTCTCGAGCATATTTGTGTCCTGCTTTTTTTGCAATAATTTTTGCAAGGGCATAGCCGATAAGGGCGGGGTAGGCAATCATAAGGGCATTAGCGATCCAGTTGGCAAGGTCTGAGAAACCAAGAAGAGAAAACGTATAACCGATGATGAGGGTAATGAGCAGTGCAGCCCAGCGGGGAATCTTTTCCTGCAACATATCTTTTTGTAGAAAGTCCGCAAAAAGAGAGGCCAAAATTGTGGCAGTAGTCAAGGTTGCAAGGGCAATGACAATAGCTGCAAGAGGAAGTGCAATGCGCCCAAGAGATTGTTCCGCGATGACAACCAGTAGTTTCTCGGGTGCAACTTGGCAAAGGACAGGGGCGTATTTTGCACCCAAATAGACAAAACCCAAATACACGACGGACAACAAAAAAGCGCCGATAAGGCAGGCCGTTAAACTGAGGCGTTCGAGATTTTGTTTTTCTTCATGGGAGGTTAAGGCACGGGCTATGAAAATAACGGTGGTAGCTGAGAAAAAAAAGGCCGCCAAGAGATCCATGGTTTGGTAGCCTTGGAGAAGACCCTCTGTTAAAGCAGCGCCTGTTGTGAGGTTACTTGTTTCCGGCACCGGTCCTAAAAGTAATCCGGCAATGATTAAGGCGAAAATCCCCAGCAATAAAAGGGGTGTTAAGAATGTCCCGATGAGTTCAATGATTTTTGACCGATGCCACGCTAAAAAAGCGGTGACGGCACAAAATAACGCATTGAAAACCGGAGCGGAAAGCCCGTGAAAAACAAGATCAACCCCGCCATGGGCAACAATAATACAGCGCGGCAAGACGCCGAAAGGCCCCATAAGAGAAAGCATGGAAAAGGTTAGGACAAAAGCGGCAGGCCCGCCGAGACTTTTGAAAAAGAAGTGTCGGTTGCCGTTATAATAGATCATGGAGAGAAGACCGATAAAGGGAACAAGAACCCCCGTAATCATCAAACCGACGGATGCAATATGAAACTGATCAAGACTTTTGACACCGATCATAAGAGGGAAAACAAGGTTTCCCGATCCAAAAAACATAGAAAACATGGCAAAGCCGGCAACGAAAACAAGGCGTGTATAGGACATAAGATCGCAGCGTAAAAAGAGTATAAGCGTCACTTTCGCACGCACCGACAGCCTTTGTCAAGTTTGTCTTTTTCTTGTTTGGAGACTTCCTTTATCTAGGTAGTTTTCAGGCTTCCAAAGCCTTATGTTACATTTACGAACGAAGGTTCTGTCGCATCTGTTAGTCATTGATTAAGAAGTTTCAATTTTGGCAGATCTCTAGTAGCACTAGGCGGCACCGTCAAGTTAATTAATCCCGTAGGGTAAACCACCACCTCTGGTGGTGGACTTCTCAAGTTTGACAATTCCGCAAAAAGATAGAATTTCCTTAGAAGTGAAGCTCTCTAAACTCACTAACAAGGAAATCCTAATGAATACTTACAATAGTTTATCCCATACAAAATGGGAATGTAAATACCACATCGTTTTTATCCCGAAATATCGCTGCCGCGCTCTATACGGTGTTATCCGTCAACATTGAGGCAGTCTTTTGCACGAGCTTGCTCGTCAAAAAGAGTGTGTGATAGAGGAGGGGCACATAATGCCGGATCATGTTCATATGCTGGTTTCAATTCCCCCTAAATGTAAGGTTTCAGAGTTTGTTGGCTATATAAAAGGCAAGAGTGCCATTCAAATATGCCGT
>CAJDWK010000046.1_pt1 | contig 15632 bp, 17 predicted proteins | sample 7391621 | NCBI WGS metagenome assembly CAJDWK01 (sample SAMEA7055734, study PRJEB34461) | soil metagenome | biome: terrestrial ecosystem; feature: Peninsula; material: soil | place: Antarctica | collected 2016
CCTTGAAGACGGAGAGTTGGTCTTTACACCAACGGCAAATTATAACGGCCCGGCTTCTTTTGAGTATAGTATTTCAGACGGTAACGGCGGAACGGATATGGCCACGGTTTATCTTGATGTTACACCTGATATACCCCTTATTAGCGTCGGCGATAACGATTCCGATGTGATTTCCGGATTAACCGGTCAAAATGTTATTATTGGGGATAAGGGCGGTATTGCCACGACTGATTTTGAATCTTTTAATATGGTTTTTTCTTTAGATTATTCGGGCAGTATGGCGTGGGGGCAAACAAATAACTCCAATGTACCGGTTGGTGATCGAAGAATTGATCTCGCACGTTCTGCCTTTAATGAGCTTGCATCGGAATTTGTCAGTTATGGAGATTCGGCCAGAAATGCCTTAACACCTGTTGATCTTAATATTCAGATGATTATCTGGAGTAGTAGCGTTCAAAGCAGTCGTTTGTTTACCTATAAAGCAGATCCCGGTAATTCCGGAAGCCATGACTTTTTTGACTCTAACGGCTTAACACTCTCAGACCATCTTGCTACTTTTTCTAATCCGAATGGCGGTACATCCTACAACGTTGCTACAAATGCGGCTCTTGCCTATTTCGATGAGCCCTCTCTTGTAGCAGATAACGAGCGGCATTATTTTATTTCAGATGGTGAGCCAAGTCCCGGTCAAGAGGCACCCAGATCAGGAGAGGCCTTCACAGCCATAGAGGTTGAGTCTTATGCGATCGGGCTTTTCACCGATGCGACTGTCACCAACCATCTTAATGAGGTTGACAACACAAATCCTGACGGAACTAATATAGCGTCTGTGCCCGGTATTGCGGATATCATTTCCGAACCCGAAGATCTTTCCGCAGCTCTTGTGGGAACAATAACGGCAGAGGCAGGTGCCGATAACCTGACGGGCAATATTGAAAATGATATTATTTTTGGAGATATTGTTAATACGGAGTGGCTCCCCGACGGAAGTTCCCTTTGGGATCATAATGATGTGATCTCTCATCTCACAACCACCTTGGGGCATGCCCCGATGACCCAAGACATTTATGATGAATTCCTTGAAAACCATTTGAAATATGCAGAAGAAAGAGCAGGCGGTGTCGGTAAGGCCGATATTATTAACGGGGGTGACGGTGATGATATTATTCACGGTCAAGGAGGCGATGATACGATTAACGGCGGCGCCGGCAATGATATCGTCTTTGGCGGCACAGGAGCCGATACCCTAACGGGTGGTTCGGGAGACGATACCTTTGGCTTTAGGCTTTTTGATATCAGTACGGGCATTGATACGATTACGGATTTCCAAACTGTTCAAGAGCCGAACGGAACCGATCAACTTGATTTATCCGAATTGCTTGTTGATGCAGAGTATGACAGTTTGATGAGTCAATTGACCGATTTTGTTCAGATTGTTGAGGATGGTGGCAATGCTATCGTTTCTTTTAATGCCGAAGGTAACGGCAGCAACGGAACTTATGTTGAGATTGCTGTTTTAACAGGGATTACAACAGGTAGTACGATCAATGTGTTAATCGATGCAGCGGCAACCGTGGAAAGTATTCCTGTAACCGCCGGTTAAACGTCAAGAATTTGCTTGACCAGCGGAAGTGTTAAATTCCGGCGCAACTCAAGGGATTTACTATTTAAAAGCGTTGTCGTTTCTTGAACCCCCTCATAAGATCGCTTCATATGTTTGATGATATAATTTAATACATTTTCAGGGACTTTGAGTTGCAAATCGGAAAACCGTTTAATCAAGAGAGCACACAATAAATCATCATCGGGCCCTTGAATTTGTGTTGCAGGAACAGATTGCAAGCGAGACGCTAAATCGGGCAAAGCAATATTCCAGAGTCGAGGCGGTGTTTTAGCAGTTAGCAATAAATAGCCTTGATATTCGTTAATAAGATTATAAAGATGAAATAATCCTTTGTAACAGGCAATTTCATCGGCATTGTCCACAATGAGAAACGGGTTTTGACACACATATTCCGCCAAATAATCCAACTTTAAAACACTATCGTCGACAAAACTTGCCCGACTTTCATTGCGCCATAAATGGGCTATATGGGTACGGCCGCTGCCTGACGGCCCATAGAGGAGTTGGACGCGATTATCCCAACGGGGCCAACGTTGAAGCAAGGAGACGGCTTCATCGTTACCGGGGGAGATATAGAAATTTTCCCATCGGTAAATCGGATCAAGGGAGATATCAAAAGCGAGTTGTACAACGGGTGCCGGTTTCATGCTTCATAAGCCTCAAGGCGTTGGCGATAGTCATTCATAGCAAATCTTAAGAGCACTGCCAAGGTCGCGGAAAGGGGGACGGCTAAAAGCAAGCCTGTAAAGCCCATAAGAAATCCGCCGGCCAATAGGGAAAAAATGACCCAAACGGGGTGTAAACCGATACGACCGCCGATGAGTTTGGGCGTTAAATAAAAAGACTCAACAACCTGTCCTATACCGTAAATAACCAGCACAATGAACAGATAATCAAAGCCGCTAAATTGGGCCAAGGTAATGCCGACGGCCGCTACAAATCCGATAAAGAAGCCAACATAAGGTATGAAGGCTAAAAGGCCGCTCACGAGGCCGACGGTAAAAGCAAACTCCAGCCCCATAATAGACAGGGCTAAGGTGTAATAAAAGGCAAGGATGACGCATACGCTTGCTTGTCCTCTAAAATAGCCGCTTAAGGTTGCATTAATTTCATCTCCTAATTTTAAGCTTGATGATTTCAGGGTGTGGGGCACAAGGCCATGGATGTAATCTAAAATCTTCGGCCAATCTCGCAAAAGGTAGAAAATAAGCAGAGGCGTCAAAAGGACAAGAGAAACAAGGTTTGCAAGCGCAAGAGTGTTGGTGAAAAGGCCTGTTAAAAAGGTGAAAACCCATTTCAACATCTTAGAGAGATTTTCCGTAACGGTTTTTTGGATTTCTTCTTGAATATTTCCTTGAAAACTTGAAATCCATGTTTGAATTTTTGGTGTCGCACTTTCAATGAAAGTCTTTAGGTAGTCGGGTAAGGTCACGGCTAAAGAGTGGAGTTCCTTTTTTAAAAAAGGAATGGTAAAAAACAGGAGCGTTACAATAAGCATCATAACACTTAAAACCATTATCGAGGTTGCTGCCGTGCGACCGAGCCCCTTACGTTCAAAAAAACTGACGGCCGGATCAAGAGCGTAGGCAAAAATAAGGGCAACGCCAAAGGGCATCATGACGGGATAGAGGTAGTAAAAGAAAACAGCAAGAAGTGCTCCGCCTCCTAAAAGCCGGAGACGGACTTTTTTTCTTATATCATCGGCCGGTCGAACCGCAGAAACGGTCTTTGTTTTTGAGGTCTTTTTTTTAGGTGATGACGTCTTTAGATGAGTTTTCGAGCCATTTTTTGACATAACTACCTCCTGAGAGCAGCGTTGTAATTGCCGTTAGTATAAACAAAATATCATTCAATGCGGGATATAGTGTGCCGTAGGCTAATTCGGCCAAGATAATTACCACTAACAAAAGCTGCATCAGCGTATTAGCCTTACTAATGAAAAGAGGTTTAATTTCCAAGGATGACTGGAAAACAACGGCTAAGAGAGCGCCCCCAAGAATCACAAAGTCTCGAAAAACAACAAGAATGACCAGCCATGACGGAAAAACACCGTGGAGGCCGAGGGTTACAAAAACAGCAACGAGCAAGACTTTGTCTGCAAGGGGATCAAGATAACGACCAAGGGTTGTTTGGCACTGCATTTTTCGAGCCAAGAAGCCGTCCAGCAGGTCGGAAACGCCGGCAATAAAAAAACCAAAGAGAGCATAGGTATAATACTCGTCTACAAGAGCCCACACGATAACAGGGACAAGGAATAGGCGAAAGAGGCTAATGAGATTAGGGACGGTCATGGATATATCTCAAAGCCGGAAGGCGTTTCCGGCTCTTTTGGAGGAGGCGATTTAAAATATGAGGCATCTGATTTGGAATCCTGTTGGGCCGAGGAAGAAGTTGCAGATGCAAGGGGTTTAGACGGGGGCGATTGTCTAAACCCGACGGATAAGTCAAAGCTGCCGGGCGCCCCTTCGCTAAAGACCAGACCTCGACGTGCGAGTTCCCCCACGAGCTCATGGAAAGGGAGGCCGGATTTAATAACAACTTTTGCGTAGGTGCGGGAGAGGCTGGCCACGCTAAAGACTTGCACGGCTCCTACCGTTAGACCTCGACGGATTTGTTGCCATTGCTCAAATGAAGGGCTTTGATCAGGTCAATGCGTGCTTTGGTGAAAGCCTCTTCAAGGGTTTCACCCTCAACAAAAAGAGGGTCGCCGGAAAACACAAGACGGTCACTATGGAAGAGTTTGACGGTGAGCTCAAGCTCGTTATGCTCGAAGGAAACACGTTTTAGGATCGCAACAACAAGCGCCTTTTTCCCGTAACGTTCTAGTAAACCTTGAACACGTTGGGATCGATTCGTCATAATGTCTTCAATGGACACACTCATAATATCTTGAACGTCACCTAAAGGAACACGTGTCTTCAAGACGTCTTCTTGGGGGGCTTGTTGCCAGAATTGATGCCAAGGGTTTTTCGTATCCCACATTAATGATTCGTCGGATGTTAGATAAACAGGCACTAAAATGACATCTTTAATTAGGGCGGCGGAGGCCTTTATCGCGTTGTTTTCTTGTGTGTTATCTGCATCGCTCCCCTTGTGTGGGGCGGTAGAATCTTGATTGTGGCGACCTTGTAAAAGCCTTCTTAAACCTTGATCGCTGAAGGTAATAGAGAGCGTGCCGATATATTGTTTGGGAGAAATTTTTTCTTTTTCGATCTCAAAAGTATCAACGGCATTTTCGAGGGCTTCGTCGCTTGGCATGCCGCGAGATTTTAAGTCATATTCAAAAGCAGAATTACCTTGTGTGATTTCAATAAAGGCTTTTCGCCTTGCTTCTGCTATGGCCAACTCACGTGCTTTTAGACCCGAATCGGATTTAACATTAACGGTAATACCGCCCGCCTTCATGCCAGCATAACAGGTAAAAGAAGGAGATAGCCCGCACAAAAAGCTTAAAGCTATGAGGTATGCTTTTAGGGTCATGGCGTATCTCCTATTTTAATATTTTCTTAAAAGAAAATAGTGATTAGCCGACAATTTCAATTCCGCTAAAGAAATAAGCGATTTCAACGGCTGCATTCTCGGGGGAGTCGGATCCGTGAACAGAGTTTGCTTCAATTGATTCGGCAAATTCTTTACGAATGGTTCCGGCATCTGCATTTTCAGGGTTTGTTGCGCCCATAACATCACGGTAAGCAGCAATAGCATTTTCTCCCTCAAGAACTTGAACAACAACAGGGCCTGATGTCATAAAGTCGCAAAGGTCACCGAAGAAAGAGCGTTCTTTGTGTACGGCATAAAAAGCTTCTGCCTGAGCGCGTGAAAGGTGAAGACGCTTTTGAGCAATGATTTTAAGGCCGGACTTCTCAATAACGGCATTGATCTCGCCTGTTAGATTACGACGTGTTGCATCGGGTTTTAAAATAGAAAAGGTTCTTTGAATAGTCATTTTTATATCCTTAATTAAAATTTAGGGGCGTGGACGCAATCTAAATGTCTTGCTTTTCCCAACGCCCGTTTTCGTTTTGTTTCCAATAGGTTAGAGTGTGTCCTGCTTCTTTATAAGCTTTCCAACGTTTGCGTGCTTGTGTAACAGCCTCATCATCGTGGCCGTTAAAAATGTCAAGACATCTTTTGAAGCCTGCAAAATTTGGAACGGTTGATCCCTCAACACATGCCAATACATCAGCCCCATTTGGATTTTCAAAGATTGTTGTAAGCCAAAGAGGTTGTTCATCGCTTTGACCTTCCTTTTCCGATCCATGGGGTAGAAATGCTTTCGAGCTAAAGATCCATAACAATTTGTTATAGACCTCTAGGGTCTCTAGGGTTTCAAAAAATAAAACACTTTTGAGACCTGCAAGATAGACCTTCTCCAGAAGCTTGGCAACGCTTTTTTCCAAAGACCCTTGGGTGAGTTGATAAAAACTAATTTCCGTCATTATGCTTCGTAGTGATCTTGCACAAGTCTGTCTAATAATCTTACGCCAAAGCCGGTAGCTCCTTTTGGAGCCGTCGGTAATTGACGACTCTCAATCCAAGCCATTCCTGCAATATCAAGGTGAGCCCACGGCACACCGTTTACATAACGTTCAAGGAATTGGGCTGCCGTGATACTTCCGGCATGGCGGCCGTTGCTAATATTTTGCATGTCGGCAATAGGAGATTTCAACAGCTTATTATAATCTTCCGACATGGGAAGGCGCCATACCGGATCCCCTGATTTATCTGCAGCCTCTTTCAAGCGTTCACTTAGTTCGTCATTGTTTGAGAAAAGGCCCGCATGGAGATCCCCCAAGGCAATTAAAATAGCGCCTGTTAAGGTTGCAAGGTTAATCATAAATTGGGGCTTGAAGCGATCTTGCGTATACCAAAGAGCATCACATAAAACAAGGCGTCCTTCTGCATCGGTGTTAAGTACCTCGACGGTTTGGCCGGACATGGAAGTAAGCACATCCCCCGGGCGTATGGCATTGCCGTCGGGCATATTTTCCACAAGGCCTACAACGGCAACGACATTGACTTTTGCCTTGCGAAGGGCAAGGGTTTTCATGAGGCCGACAACCGTCGCGGAACCCGCCATATCGTGCTTCATTTCATGCATGTTCAAGCCCGGTTTTAAACTAATCCCCCCGGTATCAAAAGTCACTCCTTTACCGATAAAGGCAATAGGTTGTTGGTCTGAAGGGCCGCCTTTCCATTGCATGACAACTAAACGAGATTCTTTAGCACTTCCTTGTCCAACGCCTAAAAGACAGCCCATACCTAGCTTTTTCATGTCTTTTTCATTTAGGATTTCTACGTCTACATCAAGGGGTTTGAGCTCGTCCTTGATTTTCTCGGCATAGGTTTCGGGATAAAGAATATTACAAGGCTCCGTTGCCACTTCACGGCATAGAAAAACACCCTCTGCCACGGCTTTGAGGGGCTTAAAAGCCTCCGTTGCAGAGTCGGGATCTTCCGTGATGACGGAAAAAGTATCCAGTTGCGGCAGGTCTTCGGGCTTTTGCTTTGTCATGTATTTGTCAAAGCGCCAAGACCGCATCAAAGTGCCGGAGGCAATAAGGGCTGCAATATCGCCCTTGCCCAAAGAATTCGCAGATAAATCACCAAGGTGAAGTACGGCTTCTTTATCGGGGGTTGCTGCAAGGGCTGCATAAATATGGCCGCCGATGTCTTGCAGAGTTTTCGGACAAAGATCTTTTCTTTGACCAAAGCCGGTCAAAATAATACGGCGTACTTTTAAATCATTAGGGGCAATAAGACTGATACAATCCCCAACCTTGCCCTTAAAGCGGTTGGTTTCAACGGCTGTTTTCAGCAGACCATGGGTTGTGTCATTGAGAAACTGCGCTGCAGCCGTCATTTCATTGTCTTCAAATACACCGACAACAACGGCAACGTCTGTATTTTCAGCTTCTTTTAGGAATTGTATTTTCATCGGTTAGCTTCTCCAAAATTCGAATACTCCATTCTCCTCAAAAAAACTCCTTTTGTAAAGGGATAGCACTTTCTAATTTTTTAGAAGGAAGGGGCCTGAAAAAAATATGTTCAAATTTTTTTTATTGACAAAATAAAACATGGGCACCATATAAAAATCAACAGTTAATTAAAGGATGTAAACATGAAACTCATTAAAACAAAATATTATTCAACATTACTTAGTTTATTACTAATAGGGGCAACCCCGGCTTCGGCTTCTGATCATTCGGATACGGAAATGTCCGAGGTATCGTCTTTAGGCAAAAGAAAAGCACCTGAGTCAGTTGATGCGCCCCGGACTTCCTCTGACGACCTCTCGGAGAAACGCGGAAGACAAAGTGACTTTGAGACTCTCTGCAAAGAAGTAACACCTCTTTGGGAACAAGGTAATGCTTACTTGCGCGCACAAAAGTATCAACAGGCCGCGCAGTGCTTTGAAGGGGTCTTGGCTCAAGTGTCTACCCTAGATATTTCGTGTCTTGGATGCCTTGGATACGCACAGGCTAAAGCGGGAAATTCCCCGCGTGTCCGTGAGATTATACAATTGCTTCTTGAAAAAACAACCGCTCCCCCCCTTATAACGCTTAAGCATGCTGCAGGGCTTTATTACCATATGGGTGATTATAAAAATTCTGCACTTTATTGTGATAAAGTATTAGCAACAGCTCTTTTCCCGTTAACGCCGGACTATAGGAATGCTGCACTTTCGCGTTACCTAAACGGAAATTATGCATATGCAGCAAAGCTTTTTGATTACCTTATTCAAGAGGATGCCAATCCCTCAAAAGGGTTGCTTCGATCGGCTGCAATTGCACACCATAAGTCAGGAAATTCTTGGCGCGTTGCAGATCTTAAAAGAATGTTCGACGAAGTAAAATAATCCGTTGTTCTTTATGCTTGCAGAGTTTAAAGCCCTGCAAGCATAAAACTTGTCTTTTTGACCTTAATCCTTTAGACTGTCTATAAATTGATAAAATAACGATAGAAGAATATACATATTGATTCAAAAACCTCCGTCTAACAAGACACCTTTAACGGCTCCCTTAAAAAAGACCGTTTCTAAAACAAGCAAAAAAAACATAAAGAAAATCCCTTCGGACGCCGGAATTGTTGACTATGTTCAATCTCAAAACGGTTTTGTTTTGCGACGTGATATTGCACGCGCCTTTCAAATTAAAGGGCCTGATCGACGTCGCCTTAAAGAGGTATTATCGGGTCTTGTCGCTCGGCAGATTCTCGAGCGACAGGGAAAGTCCTATCGCGTTAAAGGTGAAGCGGACATGACGGTTATTGAAGTCCTCGGCCTCGATGAGGACGGCGACTTCATCGGTTGTGTGATTGAAGAAGACCACCATAATTTTGAAGAAAGTGTTCACTTGATCCTTCCGGCACCCGCCCTTGAAAAACAACTCCATAACGGTGATCGTTGGGCTGCAAAGCTTCAAATAACAGACGAGCGCCTTGAAGCGACGCTCTTGCGACGCTTTGTTGTCGAGCCGAAAGGTATTCTAGGTTTGTTGCAACAAGACGGAAACCGACTTTTACTAGCCCCCTTAGAGCGCAAGGATCGTGATCTTTATTTGGTTGATCCTGCATCTTGTGATCGCTTTGCTGCTCAAGCGGGTGATCTTGTTGAGGCTTCCCTTGAAAAAGTCACACGTGAGCGTTTTAAAGTCGCGCATGTGCTAAAGGTTCTGTCTCCTAAAGCAGACCTTGTTCATCATTTATCGCACATGGCCGTTCATCGTTATGATTTGGAAACGGAATTTAGCAAAGAGGCCCTTGTCCAAGCGCAAAAGAGTGAACTGCCTTCGACCCTTGAAGGCCGTGAAGACCTGCGTAACATTCCGCTGGTGACCATTGATGATCAGTCCGCCCGAGACCATGATGATGCGGTTTATGCCGAGCCGGATCAAGATCCTAATAATAAAGAAGGGTGGCGGCTTTTAGTTGCTATTGCCGACGTTAGTCATTTTGTTACCTCGCATTCGGCTCTGGATCGAGAGGCTCAAAAGCGCGGAAATTCTACTTATTTTCCCGACCAAGTTGTGCCCATGTTGCCCGAGCGCCTTTCCAATGACTTGTGTTCTTTGCGTCCTCACGAAGACCGACCTTGCCTTGCCGTTTGGATGCGGATTTCAAAGACGGGAAAATTGCTTTCTAAGAAATTTGTCCGCGGTTTAATGCGTTCTCACGGAAAGCTCACTTATATCGGTGTGCAAAATTATTATGACCGCAAAGAAGATCACGGTTTTCCGGACAGTTTAGATACAAGAGTTATCGATAAGCTTTATGGGGCTTATGATGTTTTAAAAAAAGCACGTAAAAAACGAGGCACTCTTGAACTGGAAGTGCCGGAGCAGAAAATTACCCTGGCCGAAGACGGGTCTATTAAACATATTCAAACAACGGCACGTTACGACAGTAATCTTCTTATTGAAGAATTTATGGTTTTGGCCAATGTTGCCGCTGCCGAATTTATTTCCGATAAGCAACGCCCTTGTTTGTTTCGAGTGCATGATAGTCCGAAACCGGAACGCGTTGAGGAACTTCGTCTTTTTCTTGAGAGCAATAACCTGAAAGTCTCCATGGCCAAGGGGAATATTGTGACACCCTTAAATTTTAATCATATCTTAGATCAAGTGCGCGATCTTCCCATTTGCCCTGCTATTCACCAATTGGTTTTACGTTCCCAAGCTCGGGCTAACTATAGTCCTGAAAATCTTGGGCACTTTGGCCTCAATCTTGCAAGATATGCTCACTTTACCTCGCCCATTCGTCGCTATGCGGATTTAACAATTCACCGCGCCATTATCTCTTTGATCGAAAATAACCCTGCATTTTACCCCTATAAAATTGAAGACTTAAACCTTATCGGCCAAGAAATTTCCGATCGAGAACGCACCTCGGTGAAAGCAGAACGAGAAACCATTGACCGTTATATTGCAACTTATCTTGAGAATCGAGCCGGAGAAACATTCCCGGCAACGGTCAGCGGCATGACGGATTTTGCGATCTTTTTGACTCTGGATGAAACAGGATCAGACGGTATTTTGCCCCTAAGAAATTTAGGGGGAGATTATTTTCAGTTTGATCCTAAAGCCCATAGCGTCATCGGACGCCGGTCTCGTATAAAGCTTACCCTTGGAGATGCCATAGATGTGCGTCTTGAATTTTCAAACCCTGTTTCCGGCAGTCTTCTTTTTTCTGCTCAATTAGGGAGAGAAAGGAAGAGCTCCACCTACACGAAAAAGAGTGCAAAATTTTTAAAGGACAAAAAACCTTCCGGCTTAAAGACTGAGAAGTCTGCGCCTGCTCTCTCTCGTACTCCCGCCCGTGCAAAAAATAAAAGTATTTCGAAGAAAACAACCGTCGGTTCTTCGAGAAAAAAGAAATAGACATTCTATTTATTTAGAATTTTTTCAAGCGTACGTAACAGGCGCCCGTTTTGCCTTCAAAGGGGTGAGAAAAGGTATAAAAGTGTATATAAGGTCTCAACGTAGGGTGCTCTAACCACGTGGGAAGATTACGACGCAATACGCCCCCGATCTTTTTTTGTTTTTCTTCGCCAAAAGTTTCATGTCTGTCGAGGGGCTGTACGCCTTTTCCTGTAATAACGAGAATATCTTGTTGCTGATTAGTGTAGCACCTTTGAATAAAGGACGTGAGCGCTTGAACGGCTTGTGCTTGGGTCATGCCGTGCAGGTCAAGTCGAGCTTGGATCTGAGTTGTACGGCGAATTTTCTTAGGGTTTTGATATAAAAGAGAGGCGCTTGAAAGACCTTCCGCGGAGGTTTCAAAATTCGGGGGTTTCGGGGTGCGGTCTTGAATGGTAATTTCGATCTTTTTTTGGAGATCAAGACCCGGCTTTTTTCGAGATTTTTTAAGAGGTTTTACGCTTTTCTTATAAGCTTCCCACTCTGTTTTGTCCGAGGTTTTGTCGGGAGTTTCTTTTTCAGTTTTTTTTGGTTTATCATCCACCGTCACGGAGTCTTTTCAAAAATGTTATAGTTTGGGAAAGAACGGCGGACGTCTGCACTTCATAGTTTAGGAGCGTTTGATGACATCCGTGTCTTTTTTGGACTGACTAAGAGTTTGTAGAAATCAAGATCCAATTAGGATCTTTCGATTTTAAAGAGCGCTCAAAGGTCCACGTATCAATGACTTGGTCAATTTGGTTGGGGTTCCCCTCAATAATTTTACCGTCTTGATCTTTCAAAATCGGTACTTGTTCCGTTGTATAGCGCACATAAATTTGGGCTATATTGTTCTTTATCACAGCCCTTTCAACCACAACGTCTTCAACACGAACCAATGTGTTTTCAAGGGTATGTCCTTTATCATTACGTTCTGTAACGGCTGCTTTAAAAGCTTTATAAACATCTGCCGACAGAAGGCTTTTTAAGAGCTTTAGGTCTCCGGCAGCATAGGCGTCTAAGACCATTTCAAACGCAATAGTCGCCCCTTCGGTAAAACTTTTTAGGGAAAAGTCAGGGTCTGTTTTTGTAATTTCTTGAATAGCGGGGCGAATGGCAGGGTCAATCTCTTCTATCTCGGCTGTTGATTGAGGTTGTCGGAGAGGTTGCTTTTTGTTGAAATCAACCACATTGGAAGGAGCGCCTTTTTTCTCTCCCTTGTATCCTGTTTTTTCACCCAAGGTTGCATAAAGGCGATAAATTATAAAACCGGCAATGAGGGCTAAAATGATTAAATCCACGAACTGTAACACCTTCTTTTTATACTTTGAAACTGAGTTAGTTTATCACATCAATCTTTGAGAAAAAGTTAAATTTTTCCCAAGAAATCTTGCCAAGGAGAAGAGACGTTATTAGAATGGAATTCTTCACAGGCTTTACATCAAATTTTCCCGAGGAAATCGCCATGAATTTTTATATTTCCGGTACATCCGGATCAGGTAAAAGCACGTTGGCAAAACAGTTAGCGCAACGCTTTCGGTTAAACCATATTGAATTAGATGCTTTTCATTTTGACCCCGATTGGGCGGAGCGTCCCGATGAGAATTTTATTCGTGAGGTGTCTTTAAAAATGGAAGAGGGGCCTTGGGTTGTTTGCGGAAATTACAAAGAAATTTTAGCCCTTGCTTTAGAAAAAGTCGATTACCTCATTTGGTTGGATTATTCTTTGCCGTTAATTTTGTGGCGTGTTATTAAGCGGACGCTTCGGCGTTTGATAAAAAAAGAGAAATGTTGCGGAGAGAACTATGAAAGATGGTATAGGCAATTTTTCACACGCTATTCTATTTTTCTTTGGGTGCTGAAAACGTATCGGAAAAATAAACGCCGTTATAAAAATATATCTAAATATTCACAGTATGCACTTTGTGTGAAGCGTATAAGGTCCCCGAGGGAACTTGAAAAATTTCTTAAGACGATATGACCCGTCTTCGTTAAATAACCCGAGTAACGTTTAAGGAATGCTTTCAAGTCTTGCAACGTAAGGATTTTTTGAAGGGGTTGGTTAAATTCTAGTTGATAAAAACAGGAATTTAACCATGAACATAGATGCCACAGCCTTATTGACCTCCAGCCGTGATGTTGGTAAAAAAGGGTCACTGTATTGTTTTGTATTATTTATCTTTTCGTTGGCGCTCTTAATGCCTTTTGAAATTTCGGGACACTTAACTAAAGAATGATAACACGGGTTTGAGGGAATTTTTCAGAGTTTCTGGGTTTTGGAAGTGCTCACACAACTTGATGGAGGCGTGAATCATGGAAATGCTTCTTGACGGCTCAGTTCCCTCGAAGCTGCATAAACGGCGAGATTTTGTTTCCATTAATGATATTCGGGTAGTTTGCGGGAAAGTGCAGAGAACTACGTTAAGGTTTTGATAAATGTCTGAGAAAGAAAAATATAAAGTTTTTTTAATTACTTGGGAAAGAACGGTGGATATTCCAGAAGAAGGCAGAATAGCACTAGTATTAAACCTTAGAAATAGTGAAAAGAAAATAAAAAAAATGATGGAAGCGTTATATTATTCCAAATATTATTCCATTGAAGAGCAATTGGCTATGGCCAAATATAACAAACCGTCCAAGGGTTCATATCATGTGGAAAAACACTTTAAAAATGAAGAGTTTGGAGGTATTATTAAACGTCGCGTTTTTTTAACTTGTGGTGCTAACCCTTTTCTAAAAGGCCGCGCTGTTGAAAACTTTCACGTAAAACATAATGCAAAAGGTGGAGTATCATACGAATGGGATGAGAAAAAATGACTGAGTTTAAAAAATGACCCTTTTTTATCAGAATCCCAGCCGCAGGTCACTATAGTCAGAGCCTTATTAATCGAATCTTAAACATTATTCGGGTTAAATAAAAACACCTTAGCCGTTTTGGTAGTGTTGGAAACGGCGGTTTCTATGAGCCTTTTTCAAGGCTTGTAACAAGGGCACGTGATGAGGTGGTCATTCACGAGGCCAACGGCTTGCATATAAGCATACATAATGGTGGGGCCGACAAAGCTCATGCCTCGTTTTTTAAGATCCTTGGACAGGGCAATGCTTTCTGTGGTTTCCGTCGGCACATCTTTAAACGTTTTCCAATGGTTGCGGATTTGCGTATTGCTCACAAAAGCCCAAAGATAGCAATCAAAGGAAGTAAATTCTTGTTGTATGTCTAAAAAGACGCGAGCATTTTTACGGGCACTGTAGATTTTAAGGCGGTTTCGGATGATTTTAGGATTACGATGTAGAGCCTCAAGCTCATTATCATCCATGGCAGCAACTTTTTGAGGGTCAAAATTGTGAAACGCCTCTTTGTATCCTGTGCGTTTTTTTAAGATAGTTTCCCAATTTAATCCGGCCTGAGCGCCTTCAAGAATAAGGAGTTCAAAGAGTTTTTGGTCATCATGTGCCGGAATTCCCCACTCATAATCATGGTAGTCTGCATACAATGCTTGCCCGTCTTTGTTGCCAAAACAGCGCTGTTTGTTGAGGTTTTCTGTCATGATGTTCTTTCGTTCCGAACCCTATTTATAAAAATATAATATTTAAAGTGAAGATATTAGATTGTTTTTTTATTATGGTTGATATATAACTTAATATGGGTTTCGTTATTTTCCTATTTATAGGTCTCTTACGTACTCTTTATAGCCTTCTTGATGTAAATCGAGAAATTAATAATTTTATATACTAAGGAATTCACTAATGACAACAGGCACAGTTAAATGGTTCAATGCCAACAAAGGTTACGGCTTTATTTCTCCTGACGAAGGAGATCAAGACGTTTTTGTTCATATTACGGCACTTGAATCTGCTGGCATCAGTAAGCTTGACGATGGTCAAAAAGTTAGCTACGAAATCACGAACAATAGAGGTCGTGACTCGGCAACTGACATTCAATTAATCGACTAATTATTTTTTTAAGTTAAGTTTTAACTTTTAAAACATTTATTATGCTGCTGCACTTTTTTGGAAGTGCGGCATTTTTTTTGCTATTGTAAGGAAAGTTTCGGCTTTCAGGAGTATTTTTTATGACTATTTCATTTGATGATTTTTTAAAAGTCCAAATCCGCAAAGGAACGGTAGTTAAAGCAGAGCCTTTTCCCGAAGCTCGAAAACCGGCCTTGAAAGTGTGGGTTGATTTTGGGGACGAACTTGGTGTTAAAAAAACGTCTGCTCAAATTACCCGTCATTATGATAGTGTGAGCCTTGTCGGTAAGTCTGTCGCCGGCTGCGTCAATTTAGGTGAGCGTCAGATCGGCTCTTTTTTGTCGGAGTTTTTGCTCTTAGGGTTTGAGGACGAGAACGGAGCAGTTTCGCTCATTTCTCCGGATCATAATGTACCAAACGGCAAGGTGTTGAGTTAAGTTTTAAGGCGAAGTTTATTGGGAAAAAAACTTGAAAACCATAGGGGTGAATTTGCTTTCGTTAAGAGAAGGGGGTCGGGTTGTTTATTCGGGATTTTCCAAGAACTTTCCCTGTCAAAGCAATTTAGAAATGTCCTCTTCTGGCAATTTAGAAATGTCCGCTTTAGGGGTGCTGTTATCCACAAGTCCATAGCTCACTCTCAG
>CAJDWK010000047.1_pt2 | contig 14627 bp, 18 predicted proteins | sample 7391621 | NCBI WGS metagenome assembly CAJDWK01 (sample SAMEA7055734, study PRJEB34461) | soil metagenome | biome: terrestrial ecosystem; feature: Peninsula; material: soil | place: Antarctica | collected 2016
GCGGATCGAAGCAACCTATATTGAAGGGCCTTTTAAAAACCTCCATACCCTTTGGCTCTTTAACGAGCATCCCAAAGGGTGCGAGCTTCTTTTTTCAGTGGATTTTGAATTTGAAACGGGTCTTTTGAACACTGTCGCAAAACATATGTTCACACAAGTCACAGAGAAAATGGTAGAGGCTTTTGTTCAAAGAGCCCATGCATTATACGACAACCCTTCTCACGTTGTCTAAAATAGACTTCAAAGAACTCGCTCCAACCTTTTTTTCATAAGCCGTTTAATGATAGGAATAGCCGCACGAGCTTTTTGACGTCCTGTTTCATAGAGTTCTTGTTTCTTAGATTCATCAAACAAGCCGATATCTTGAAAGTTCATCCCGATAACAACGTCTGCTTGTGTTACAGAGCCCTTTACTTGATGACCATAACTAATCTCAATGGCGCGTTTTAAAATGCCCAACAAATTCGTAGGCCCTTCCTTTGAAAGCCCTTCGCCTATATCAACAGCAATAATAATTTTAGGATTAAATTTCTTAGCCGTTTGCACGGGGATATTATCAACGGCTCCCCCGTCAATAAGGTATTTTCCAAAAATTTGAACAGGTTCAAAAACCCCCGGTATAGATCCTGACGCTTGAACGGCTGATGCTAAATCTCCTTCATGGAGCTCCATAAGTTTTCCATCATCAAGATCCGTCGCGACCACAACCAACGGAACAGATAAGTCGGCAAAGGTTGCCCCTTTACGATTTTTTTGAAGATACGCCTTAAAGCGCTCTCCGTCCTTTACGGCAAACCTTGAGTGGGGCCAGTAATTATCTTCCATGAAGTCCTCACTTGTTGTATCAAGTAAGATTTTTTCAAGGTGCTTTGCGCTGGGATAACGGGCATATAAAGCTCCCACAATGGCACCGGCACTACAGCCCACAATCAGGTTAGGACGAATACCTTCTAATTCAAGCTCTTCTAAAACCCCAAGGTGTGCGATTCCCTTCACACCCCCTCCCCCTAAAACAAACACAACATCATACTGTTTGTTATCAAAATTAACCGCCCTAAAAAAACGATCACTCTCCGGCGTATAAACATTTAGGGTCGAAAGGCTACAAGCACTTAGAAACAAAGCAACCAAAAGGGAAAAACACTTAGTCATTGGCACTTAACAGTCTGTTAAAAATGGAATAATAATCGTCCTTGGCACTTTATGACGGAGCAACGGCAGGTTTGGGTAATGAGGCCGTATATTCTCGTATTCTGTGTTCAAAGTCTTGAAAGTTCAAAGGTTTAAAAAGAAACCCGTCGGCACCGGCATTCGTTGCAGTTTTAATACTGTCTTGATCGCTATAAGCAGAAATAACAATCATCTTTTTTTCAGGAAAAATTTTCTTTACTTGAAGGAGAAGCTCAATACCGTTCATTTCAGGCATATTTAAATCTGTCACAACAAGGGAGATATCCGGATTTTTCCTAAGAATCTCAAGGGCACGTTCTCCATTACGCGCAAAGGAAAAGCTAAACTGCCCTGCTTTGACCTCGTGACGAAATCTTTGTTGAATTAACATATCCAAGTCAGGTTCATCATCAACCATAAGTATGTGTAGCATTTTCTAACACCGTTTACCCAAAAAAACTCGTATTTTATTTTTTTATAGACCTTATAAACAAATTATCCAACATTTTTGTTTAATTTTTAGTAAACTAAGAATTAATCGTTTAAAAGCGACAAACCGCATACGAGAATAAAACAGAGACTTAAAACATGAAAATTAATTTTTGGGGAGTCAGAGGAAGCTATCCTTGCTGGGGAAAGCATTGCACCCAAATTGGAGGACAAACCTCCTGTGTCGGCGCAACTCTTTCTAATGCTCGGCATAGCCGTATCATCTTTGATATGGGTACAGGTATAATAGACCTTGGCAAAGAACTCCTCGATCAAGGTATTAAACATATTACCGTTATCATCTCTCACTTTCACCTCGACCACTTAATGGGCCTTGCCTTCTTTAAACCTATTTGGGATCGGGATACAACACTCACCTTTTATTCTCCCCATCTTAGCAAAGGACTGGATTTGGAAACCATTCTTAAAACGAAGCTTTTTTGTCCGCCGTTATTTCCAATTCCTTTCCAAGAAGTCCCTGCCACCTGTTATTTCAAAACTTTTCAAACAGGAGACAGTCTTAACTTATCAAATGACACAACTCTCAAAACCCTCAATCTTAACCACCCGGGGTGTGCGACGGGTTATCGCCTTGAACATGAAAATAAAGCGTTTTGCTATATAACAGACCATGAACATAGCGCGGAGTTTAACGAAAATCAGATGATTAGGTTTGTTCAAAATGCTGATTTGATGGTTTTTGATACCATGTTTACACCGGAAGACTTGAAAACGCATATAGCATGGGGCCATTCTTCTTGGCAATCCGGCGTTGACGTTGCCCAAAAGGCCGCCGTAAAAAAGCTTGCTCTTTTTCACATGAACCCCGATTATAGCGATGATAAACTGCTTAAAATTGAAAAAGAGGCTCAAAACCTTTTCCCCTGTAGCTTTTTAGCACGAGAAGGCTCGAGCATAGACCTATGAAAGACAGTTAAATGACCACCGTATCTCTTCTAAACTCTCCCCAACCCCTCGCCCGAGAAGGCGAAAGAACCGGTATTGTCATTGTGAATCTCGGCACCCCCGACGGAACAGATTTTTGGTCCGTTCGCCGTTATTTAAAAGAGTTCCTCTCCGACCAACGGGTTATCGAAGTTAACCCCATACTCTGGAAATTCATTTTAAATCTTTTTATTTTAACCTTTCGCCCGGGAAAAACGGCCAAGGCTTATAAAGCCGTTTGGCGCAAAGACACAAATGAATCTCCTTTGCGCTATTATACAAGAAAACAGGGCGAGAAATTAGCAAGCGCTTTTGCCGGCCATAATAACATTGAAGTGGCTTGGGCCATGCGCTACGGACAACCCAATATTGAGAAAGCCCTCAAAGACTTAGAAAAAAAAGGTTGCACACGTTTAGTCGTTCTACCTCTTTATCCTCAATACTCGGCCACAACAACAGCTACAGTGAACGATGAGGTTTTTCGTTGCCTTATGAAAATGAGACGTCAACCGACGCTACGTATTGCACCTCCTTATGAATGTCATCCGAAATATATCCAAGCCCTTAAAAACAGCATTACCGCTCACCTCGGAACGCTGGACTGGAAACCTGAAAAAATCCTTATTTCCTTCCATGGCGTGCCCGTCGAGTATATAGAAAAAGGAGACCCCTATAAGATATTTTGCGAAAGAACATTCCGGGCTCTACAAGATGCCATGCCTGCAAATGCCCCGCCCCTGTTCTTAACATTTCAATCTCGTTTTGGCCCGCGGGAATGGTTGCAGCCCTATACGGACAAGACCCTTGAGGCCTTTGCTCAAGAAGGCCTGAAAAAAATAGCCGTGATCGCGCCCGGTTTTGCATCCGATTGTATCGAAACCCTCGAGGAACTTAAAATTGAGGGATGCAAGATTTTTGAAAACGCCGGCGGAACCCATTTTACCCAAATTCCCTGCCTCAATGATAACAGCGATGCCATTGATCTTTTTACAGCACTCTTAAAAGAATCCCTTGGAGATTGGATTAATCCTTCCTCAAAAGCCTTGCACCTCGCCGCCTCCCCTAGAGGGAATACGTGTGAACCGCAATAACGTGCAGGATTCTTTTAAAATAACTCTCCTGAAATCATAAGCGCTTAAAGGTCATATAAGTACAGGTCATACCTTGAGAAAGCGCCTTGGTTTCATAGCGCGTGGGAATCCAGTCTTCGGGGCGCGTTGTCGGAATGTTATCCCAATCAAATTGGGCTTTAAAGTCTTTACTTTCCTTCATGTGCTCTGCCATCCACTCAAGATAATCAAAATGATCCGTTGCCAGACGAAATTCAGCACCGGGTTTCATCAAGTAGGCTAAACGCTCGAGGTTTTTAGGATTAACAAAACGACGCTTATGATGGCGCATTTTCGGCCATGGATCGGGAAACAACAAGAAAACACGAGACAAACTCTCTTTCGGTAAGCTATCCAACAAAGGACGTACATCTTCCGGCCAAAGTCGAACATTCTCAATCCCCGTTTCAAGAAGCTCTCGCAGCATCAAAGCAATACCGTTCATAAAGGCCTCAGCCCCTAGAAAATTCACCTGAGGATTCGCACGGGCTTGACCGCAAAGGTGCTCACCGCCTCCAAAACCAATTTCAAGCCATAATTCCTCTGCATCTTGATCAAAATCAGCATGGGGATCTTGTATCAATGTTTTATCAAACGTCACCGATGGTAAAAATTGTTCAATCAAGTCCTGACTCACTTTTCGTAAAGGGCGTCCCATACGTCGCCCGTAGAATTTTTCAGACCCTACGTCTTTATGAGACGGTGTCTTATTAAGTAAAGGAGTTAGTTGTTCTTTCACGTTGCAATTCACTTTCAAACTATTTTTATTTTAACTAACATAATCCTTATAAAAAATACAGGACATTCATAAACTTATTAACAAAAAAAATGTTTTATACGGAAAGAGGTTCAAAGTCCAAGAATCGTTTTAATCATTGACCTTTTGTCAGAAAAAACGGTATATACTAAAAGAGTATCGGAAGTCGGGCGATCGCGTTTTTGCCTTTTGGCAAAACCGAGGAAAGTCCGGGCTCCACAGAAACAAGGATGCCGGATAACGTCCGGCGGGAGAAATCCTAGGGAAAGTGCCACAGAAAATATACCGCCTCTTTAGGGGTAAGGGTGAAATGGTGCGGTAAGAGCGCACCGCATTGCTGGTAACAGGAATGGCAGGGTAAACCCCATCCGGAGCAAGACCAAATAGGGATAACATTATGGTGTGTTTCTGCATCGTTATCCGGGTAGGTCGCTCGAGCCCTTCGGTAACAAAGGGCCTAGATAAATGATCGCCCCTGATTTTATCAGGACAGAACCCGGCTTATAGACTTCCGATACTTTCATTTACTATTCTGTCGACCTTATACGGGAATAAGAAGAATATGCTTGACCTGGAAAAACTAAGAATCTTTTATTATGTTGCGCGAGAACTCAACATTGGCCGCGCCGCAGAAGCCTTACGACTTAATACGGCAAGTGTCAGCAAACACATCAAACTTCTTGAAACATACCTCAATAAAAAATTAATCAAAAGAAAACGCTACGGTGTTGCCTTAACAGAAAACGGTGAAGCTTTTTTCGCACAAATAGCCTCCAATGTCGCAAATTTAGATAACATCTTAACGACTCATGACTTTTCTGAAAAAAAAGAAAAGAAAATCAAAATTCTGACCACCGATGGGGCTCTCAGCTCTATTGTAGCCAAAGAAATTGCCGAATTTCTCAAACTGAATAATAATATTAATGTTGTTATCAACACACAAAAAAAGCCTGATATTTTACAATCACAAGAAGATTTTGGCATCTTACCCTTTCAAAGCAAGACAAAAGGCATCTCTCAAACCGTCATCTTAGAACTCCATAGCCGTTTATACGCTCATAAAACTTATATTGAAAAATACGGCCTCCCAAAGGACTCTAAGGATCTCGATAACCATAAATTTATCGGTTATTCTTCAGAACGCCTTTATTCTTCCGTGAACCTCGACTGGTATTTAAATACGGAAAATGCACCGGTAAAAAGAAATGCCCTTTTACAAATTAATTCTCCCCTAGGGCAATTCGAGGCCTTAAGAGCAGGACTTGGAATACTCGGTATTGTAAAAGAATTTCCTCATCTAAAAAATGAAGATTTTGTTGAAGTCCTCCCCAACGACGAAGGTCGAACCTTTAGGGTTTGCTTTGTTAAACGAGAAGATGAAATTCAAACAAAAACAGAAAAAGATATAGAAGCCTTTTTAAGAGCTCGATTTGAAACCTACGCGCATTCTTAAAGCGTGTATCAAGAAACACCTGCTCAATTGCATTCAGCCTACTATTTAAAAAAACTGCCTCTCCGGTTAACGCCTAACGCTGCCTTTTCACAGACCCTCGTTTTTGAAAAAACACACACCCAGAAACGCAAAAAAAGAAAAACATGCTTTTTTCTATTGATTTTCAATTTCTCATATGTATATTAGCAACTGTTGATTGAGGTACACACCTTGACCATCGCTTAAAGTTTTGCATCTCCCTTATTCCTGTCTTGCGGGATGCGAAAGTAAGACACAATCGACTTGTAACCTCGAGCTTGTGTCTTACCCAACTTGGCCCGGATGACGATAATCCCGTCGGATTAGACCTATCCGGGCATTTTGTAGAAAAATTTTTCTTTTTTTAACGTTTCACATATAAAAATCAAGCTCCCCACCCCTCTCTTTAAAGAAACAGATAAAAAAAACCTCACTCCTTTGGGAAATGAGGCTCTCTTACAGATAAACAACGTCTTTTTAACGTGTTAAAGGCTTATACTTAATACGTGTCGGCTGAGCGGCGTTATCTCCAAGGCGGCGCTTGCGATCTGCTTCGTAGTCTGCATAGTTACCTTCGAACCACTCCACATGGCTATCCCCTTCAAAGGCAAGGATATGAGTAGCGATACGATCTAAGAACCAACGATCATGGCTTACCACAACGGCACAACCGGCAAAATCAATGAGCGCTTCTTCAAGGGCGCGCAATGTATCCACATCAAGATCGTTAGTCGGTTCGTCCAGAAGAATAACGTTGGCGCCACTTTTTAAAATCTTGGCCAAATGAACGCGGTTGCGCTCTCCGCCGGAGAGCTGTGCCATACGCTTTTGCTGGTCGGAACCCTTAAAGTTAAAACGACCGCAATAGGCTCGGCTTTGCATTTTTGCTTTGCCCAATTCAATCTCATCAAGGCCGTCGGAGATTTCCTCCCAAACGGTTTTATCATCATCAAGATTATCACGCACTTGATCCACATAAGCCATCTTAACGGTTTCTCCGATGCGGATATCCCCTTGATCAGGATTATCATTATTAGTCATCATCTTTGTAAGCGTCGTTTTTCCGGCTCCGTTTGGCCCGATCACACCCACAATAGCCCCCGGGGGTATTTTAAAAGAGAGATTATCAATGAGGAATTTTTCGCCAAAGGCTTTGCTCACATTTTCAAATTCAATGACATTGCTTCCCAAACGCGGACCCGCCGGAATCATAATTTGAGCAGTCTTCATTTTCTCATTCATATCCTGATTCAACAACTGATCATAGGACTGTATACGAGCCTTATTCTTTGCTTGTCTTGCCTTTGGGGATTGGCGAATCCACTCAAGCTCTCGTAAGATCGTTTTTTGACGATTGCCTTCTTCTTTTTCTTCTTGGGCAAGGCGCTTTTGCTTTTGCTCAAGCCAAGAGGAATAATTCCCCTTAAAGGGAATTCCCTCACCGCGATCAAGCTCAAGAACCCAATCTACAACGTTATCCAAGAAATAGCGATCGTGGGTGACCAGAATAACCATGCCTTTATAATTTTGAAGATATTGGTCTAACCAAGCAACGGACTCGGCGTCCAAGTGGTTAGTCGGTTCATCTAACAAAAGGATATCAGGTTGTTGCATCAACAAGCGGCACAAGGCCACACGGCGTTTTTCTCCCCCCGAAAGCCTCTCAACAGAGGCATCGGCCGGAGGACAGCGCAACGCATCCATAGCAATTTCAATGCGGCGATCTAAATCCCAACCGTCCACAGCTTCGATTTGTTCCTGCAGCTCCCCTTGCTCTTCAATAAGCGCATTCATCTCATCGTCGCTCATTTCTTCAGCAAACTTTGCGCTAATTTCTTCAAAGCGCTTTAAAAGGCAAGAGACCCCTTTAATCCCTGCTTCAATATTTTCTTTTACGCTCAAAGCCGCATCAAGATTGGGTTCTTGGGGTAAATACCCCATGGTTGTGCCCTCTGCAGCCCAAGCCTCACCACCGAATTCTTTATCAATACCTGCGACAATTTTCATAAAACTTGATTTACCGGCACCGTTAACACCGATAACACCGATTTTAGCTCCCGGAATAAAAGACAACGAAATGTCACGGATGACTTGTTTGCCTCCGGGGTAATTCTTACTAACGCCTTGCATGGTATAAATATATTGGGCCATTTTATTACTCAATCCTTCTCGAAAATATTCCCTAGTCATAGCGGATTTAGTGAAAAAAAACAAGGGAACAGAATCTGCCTGCACCTCTTAGGCGATATTAAGATTATCGTTTGCGTAAGAAAAAACCGTTTAAGAAGGAATAAGGCCTCTCTATTTCATCATTGAGACGTGATGAACAACCTCAGGGATTTTTTAGAGTCGGCTGCACTTTTTTGTATGATGATACTGCCATGGTCTTTAGCTTTTTTGACTGCAGCAGCCTCTGCAGCAACACTTTCATCCGTACGCGGCGAGATATTAGAAAGCCTTTTTGCAAGCTCTTTCTTGTTTTCAAGCGCTTTCTTGATTTTTTTAGACCTAAGCGGGGTGAAAGTTTCCCCCTCTCCTGAAAGATCTTCAAAGGACGGCGACGGCGTCATCATCGGGTGTCCTGTTTCACCCTCCGAGTCACTAACAATAGGGGAAGCCTGACAAAATCCTATAACAAAAAAACTTCCTAAAATAGTTGTAACTTTCATTTTCACCCTCTATTTTTTTTAATACAGCTTGTGCATTAAGGTATAAGAGGGAAAAATTAACAATTCTCTAAGAAAGGGGGAAAAATTCGTTAACAAAAGTTTGCTACCAAGAACCTATATATTTCTTCTTTCGTAAAGAACGGTGCTGCGGCGTACGATCGCTTTGCTCCCTTTGATCACGCGGCACAATAGAACTGCCTCCGTCCCCAATTTTCCGCTCTCTATTACTTAAAAAACGGTAATATTTTCCTTTAAAACAACTTTCATATATTATCTCCTTATGCCTACATTCCGCCCTCACTTTTTTATTGGGGACAATAATAAAACATAAACCGTCATGACTTCCGCACACAACCCCCTGAAGGCGAATCCAATTACCGCCCGTGAATTGAAAAAGAGGCGTAAAAGCCTCTTCATATTGAAAAAGCGTTTCGGTCGGCGTTTCAAACTCAGCATTATAATATTGCGACACATATTGAAAGGCTTGAAGCCTATGAGAGAGCTTTTCAGAAAAGGATAATCCTTTGTTTTTACTCAAATAAAACATAAGCCTTCGGTCATTTTTAAGCAAGGTTCTCGCTAAGTTTTTTTTGCATTTAGAGTCCGGAAGGCTTAAGGCAGATTCATCCAATTCAAATGAAATTGCCCTTTTTGGCAAGAATTCCCCATTTGCGTAGGGATCAATAACCTCCTCTAACGAAGCAAAAGTTTCACAACCACAAAATAAGATAAAAAATAAGATAAAAAAATGCATAAAGATCCTCCCTGTTTTTCTTAGAGTACGCCATAAAAAACTTTACAAAAAGCGCTCACGACCTAAAAAGAAATAGGATATTGATTTATTGAAGGGATTTTTAGAGTGAACGTTATAAAAAAACGAGAAATAAGCATTAACCGAAACCGCGAACAAGGCTCTGAACAATCAGATACCATCCGTCTACCAACACAAAGAAAATAATCTTGAAAGGTAAAGAAATCATCATAGGCGGCAACATCATCATACCCATGGACATCAGGACGGATGCCACAACCATGTCAATAATGACAAAGGGTAGAAATAAGAGAAAACCAATCTCGAAAGCGCGACGCAGTTCACTGATCATAAAAGCAGGTACAAGAATTTTAAGCGGAATATCTTCGACTTTTTCAACAGCCTCCAACTTAGCAATATCGGAGAATAGTTCTATTTCTTTTTCTCGGGTATTTTTACGCATAAAAGCATGAAAAGGCTCTGCTATAAGCTCAAAAGCTTGCTTCTCGTCAATTTGCTCTTCCATAAAAGGCTTAACCCCTGTTTCATAGGCTTTTTCAAAGGTAGGCGCCATAATAAAGAGGGTTAAAAAGAGAGCAAGGCTCACCAAGATTGTGTTTGGCGGGGATTGTTGCATCCCAAGAGCGCTCCGCAAAAAGGAAAAAACAACAATCAACCTTGTAAAAGACGTCACCATTAACAAAATTGACGGTGCCAAAGAGATCACAGTGACCAGCAAAATAAATTGGACAAGCCGCGTTGTCAAAGCGCTACTGTTTTCTCCCATATCAAAGGAGATACTTTGAGCCGTCACATCCGGCACAAAAAGACCACCGAAAGCAGAACAAAAAAATAAGGCCGCCCCTAACTTTTTAAGAGGTGTTTTCGGAAACAAAAATGAAATGAGGCTTTTTAAAAAAAGAGCCGCATAACTATGATCTTTAAACTGCTTAGCTGTTTTTAGATGAGTCATCGTCCCGGCGCACTTTCTTTAGTCTTATCAATAATCTTTATCGGTTTCTTATCTAACAAAAAACCCCCGTCTGCCGTTAAGGCTACGAGATAGTGAGTGTCCTGCCAATTAACAACGGTGAGTTTTTGTTTAGGACTCAAATAAGTCGTTTGTAAAATCTTTAAATCATTCCCCGATCCGGGAAAGACTAATTTCTTCCTTTGCAAAAATTTTAAAAACCAAAGCAATAAACCTAAAATAGCAAGAACCGATAACAAACCGAAAACCAATTTCCCCAAAGCGGCGATACTAAGCACAGACTCATCCGGTAGCATTAGTTATTTACTCCGTTACTTGCCTTAGCATAAGCCGCAGTACTCTTGGTATAACCGCGTGCTTTATTTGTCTCGTCAACGACCTTATCTTTATACAGATTGGCTGTATCCAGCAAAGTACCAAGGGATTTTCGAAAAGCCGCAACGGCTTCTTGAACTTGAGCCCGCAATATCGGCTCCATGGTGGGAAGTTCGGGCGCCAAACTATTCATTGCTCGCAAATGGGGGGACAAACAAGACAAATCAAAGGGCTCTTCCTCCTCAAGGGTATGGATCAAATTCTCTTGATATTGATCAATAATTTCAACAGCTTCTTCTATTTTTTTGATTTTTTCCGAAATAGCAGCGGTCATGCTAACCCCTCTTTGTTTCAAGATCGGCAAGAAGATGAAAGCTTTGTGACGCCGCTTTGTTTTCCTCTTGAATACGTTGATAAACTTCTTCTCGATGCACTTGCATATCCGCCGGAAATTCAAAGCCGAGCTTTGCTGTTTTCCCCACAATCTCAAGAACCGTCACCCTAACTCGGTCGGCTATCACAACGCTCTCACCCTGTTTTCGTCCAATATAAAGCATGGTTCATCTATTCATTAATATAACAAACGCAATGGGTTCTCCCCACCAACTCTTACAAATATATCATAAAATTAATTTAAATTTACTATTTATTAATATTTTTTCTCAAACATGGATATAATGTAAGTGTAGCTTTTGACCTACAATATATAAGATCAGAAAGATAAATAAAAAAGGTATTGTTTTCATGGCTTTAACAAGTACACCTTTCCGGTGTGGCCGGAGAAAAAACTAAGGAAATTGAACCTTTTAGCCAAGCCCTTAAACGTAATTCGGCGACATCTTCTATTAAAACAACCAATGCTCATCACTTAAGCGGCAGCATAAAAGACGTTGGTTTTAAGATTAAAAAATCAAAAGAACAAGCCGAGCCCACCTTAACAGGTAATAGCATTAGCCCGGAAGAACAACTCTTACAACTCAACGAAGCAGCCACCGACTTTTATCGCCTCCAACAAGTTCATAAAAGTGAAATCGAACGCATTAAGACGGTTCTTAATATGGGAGGCGGAAAATAAAATGATTTCGCCCCTTAAAACGTCTTTTTTGTTTCTGTCTTTGACCTTAATTGCGGGAAATTTTTCAAACCTTTACGCCAAAACGTCAACAAGCCGAGATACGCTTGCTCGGGCACAACGCACCTTAACCGATGCCATGAAAGCCAACAATGTCCGCTTGCGCGTTGCCTCAGAAAATATGGCCAATAATAAAACCGCTGATTATGCTCCTAAAAAAATAGAAATGAAAACCAAAAAAGATCCGAAAACAAAAGCCGTTAGTGTAGCTGTAAAAAGCATTATCCAAGATAAAAACCAAATGATGAAGGTCTATGATCCCACGCACCCGAAGGCGGACGGACAAGGTCGGGTTAATATGCCGAAACTTGACCCCCTTATGACAATGATGGATATGCATCAAGCAAAATTGGATAATGAACGCGCTATGAAAAGCTATCAAATGACAACGGATATGCGTCAGCGCACTCTACAAATGATGAACTAGAACAAAAAAAGAGACATAAAAGAGATATAAAATGGCAGCAATCACACCCGGCGCAACACCCAATCTTTCCTCAGCCGTAACAGGTCTTGATAAAACCCCTCTTCTTTCCGGAGGTACATCTCAAAAAACCGCCGGCCTGTCGGGAGGAAGTTTTGCAGAACTTGTAAAAGGCGTTGCTAACGAAACTCTTGAAGCATCAAAAGCCGCAGACCAAGCCTCCGTTGCAGCCGTCCATGGGAAAATTTCCGACCTAGACCTTGTTCACACCATGAAAGAAGCAGAGATAAGCTTGCAGCGTTTTAAAAGTGTCTATGAACGCACCAAAGAAAGCCTCGACAAAATTTTGAACATGAATATTTAAGAAGAGAGCTTCTTATTCTTTGGCTCCTTCACATGTGAAGAGCCCACTATAAAAGATAGAAAGGGCGTTGCCTCTTATAAAAAAACAACGCCCCTACCATCTCAAATAATTTTTAAAAAAAACACTAAAAACTAGAGCCGACCTTCGAGAATATCCAGTACTTGTTTCAAAGCATTTTTATTCTCTCTTTGCTTTAAGACGGCCGTTAAAGCAGCTTTTTCATATTTACTCATCGTTGTTGCATAAGCCTTTGCCGCGCTAAGTTCCGCCTCATCCATTATGTTTTCCTGATTATCCAAAATAAGTAAAAGATCTTCTCTACCTTCCGGTAGCGCCACGGCAAGATTATCCCCTATAAATAAGCCCCTCATGGTAGCCTTATTTCTTCTCCTCCCCCCAGCAAAGTGTGCGTGATATTTAAGAAAACGTAATTTTAAATTGAAAAATAATATTATGTGTTGTATTAAAAACACATTAACTTGGAGAATAAAATGTTTAATAAAATTTTACTTATATTTATTCTTTCAACATCACTTTCTTTGGCTTGCGATCCGGATATTTTGGAGAAAAGAACGCCAAAATCCACTCAATTTCGTTCGGCACCATGGCGCACGCTTTCCCCTATTCTCAGCAAGCGTATTAAAAAGGCAATTAACAATAATACTATTGAAGAACAAAGTTTTTGCTTTTCAGTACACCGTGACGATTTTGAAAGCTTTTCCCAATGGTCTGAGTCCTTTCGGAGGAGCCTTAGTTATCCTAAGGGCATGAGTCGTTCTAATGAGGGAGTCGACGGAGAACGCGTGAACGGCGTATATGAGCATTATCATATAAAGCTAACACTTTTCAATTATTCAATGAGGGAAAAGTCCGCGCGTACAGTCAATGAATATAATTTTTTTGGCGACCCGTTAAATAAAAGCCTTTTGAATGAAAAGACTTTTTATAACCTCATGGCTAGGGTTGGATTTAAACAATCGGACTTTGAAGAAGGGGCGACCGGACTTCAGGGGCGCATTCTTGTAAAGCCGGTAACTCTACTAAGCACAACATTGCCTGAATGTAGCAAAGAATTAAAAGATACCGTCCTTTCAACTTTAATGAAATCACACGAGAAATATATAACCTTTGTGTTTAACCTGCCTTCTAAAGCCGGATTCACAGTAAATGATATTTCCTTCTATGGAAAGTCTCCTCTCGGCACCCTTCCTCGTGACATAATAATTCTCTCAACGATTTATGAAACAGACGAAAACCGTCTGTATTTATGTGTTTATAATGATAAAAGGAAAACGCTTAATCTTCACGGATTTACCAAGGGAGAAAAATCTAACGGCATATGGAAAAGACACGCTTTAAATATAGTAAGAGACTTCATAAAGGAAAAATACGATCAATTTCAAAGCGACTGTATGGTTATTACCGGAAGGGGAAATCATATAAATTCCGACGGCACTAGGGGCGTCCTACTTTCTGCGTTTTTGAAATGGATGCAAGATCCTGAAATTAAGCCCCTTGTTGAAAAAAGTGTCTCTATTAACGGGGGTGGCGGCTTTAGGGTATTTCTCAAAAAACCGACGGTTTGTGACATAACGAAACTTGATCCGAAGGAAAACCCGTTACAGGTTATTGCCGAACAGTTTCAAAGGATGATCCATGAAGGTAAAGATCGTTTACTTATTAAGACAAATGACACGGAATTAAACAATAAACTAATTATGCATTTATTGGTAAACCACACATATGAAATTCCACCTTTTTCATTAACCCAAGTTCCCGGCGAGCTACGGTTTACTTTTTTGACGCCTGACGGTGACGAACAGTCGTCTATCACTCTAAAGATTGAAGTATCCGCCAAATCCGATACAAAACAACCGGCAACCTCAAGGAAACGTGCCGGACAAAAAAGCGCTAAAAGACAAAGAAAAACCCTCGAAAAACGGTAATAGGCTCATAAACCCCATCTTTTTTTAAATTTTCAAATGTTATAAGGTCAGCTCTATTGATTAACCAATGGAGATTTCAATGACCACTGACCAC
>CAJDWK010000035.1_pt1 | contig 14477 bp, 14 predicted proteins | sample 7391621 | NCBI WGS metagenome assembly CAJDWK01 (sample SAMEA7055734, study PRJEB34461) | soil metagenome | biome: terrestrial ecosystem; feature: Peninsula; material: soil | place: Antarctica | collected 2016
CACGGTAGCTGTCGTTAAAACGGTGATAGCGCCAAACAGCATGACTAATGATGGATACAGGAAAACGATGACCTTTGGGAGCTTGCGATAATGACATGGGAACCTCTATCTAATTAAGACAGAATACTAGCACAAACGAAGGGAATTTTCGAAGGGAGTAAGATTCAAATTAACTTGACGGTGTCGGTTGAACGCCTCAAAAATGTTACAAAGACAGCTAAACATTAAAACGAAAGTGAAAGACATCGCCGTCATTAACCACGTAATCACGACCTTCTTGGCGGAATTTGCCGGCAGCCTTGGCTCCTTGCTCGCCCTTAAACTCAACATAATCAGCGTATGCAATGGTTTCAGCACAGATAAAACCGCGCTCAAAGTCCGTATGAATCTCACCGGCTCCTTGGGGCGCCGTGCTCTTTCGCTTAACGGTCCAAGCCCGTGCTTCTTTGGGGCCGATGGTAAAAAAGGTAATAAAATCAAGAAGCTTATAACCTTCTCGGATAACCTGCGTCAAACCCGTTTCCTCAAGGCCTATACTTTCAAGAAATTCTACTTTTTCTTCCTCTGACTCAAGGGAAGCTATTTCAGCCTCAATGGCCGCAGAAATAACAACATGAAGAGCGCCTTCAGCTTCAGCTTGATCCGCTACTTTTTGTGTGTGGGCATTCCCTGTAGCAGCGTCCTCTTCTTCCACGTTACACACATATAAAACAGGCTTACCGGTGATAAGTTGAAGTTGCTTAAAGGTTTTTCTTTCATCTTCAGAAATGGGGGCGGCACGCGCAGGTTTTCCTGCTTCAAGAACACTCAAAACACGCACAACCATGTCAAGCGTTTCCTTAGCATCTTTATCACCGCCCTTGGCCTTTTTTTCCAAATTAGGCTTGCGCTTTTCCAAACTCTCCAGATCTGCCAACATTAATTCCGTATCGATGATTTCAATATCGCGCAAAGGATCAACTTTGCCTTCCACATGGGTAATATCGTCATTTTCAAAACAACGCACGACATGGACAATAGCGTCAAGTTCGCGGATATTAGCCAAAAATTGGTTTCCCAACCCTTCTCCCTTGCTGGCACCCCGCACAAGGCCGGCGATATCCACAAATTCTAATTGCGTCGGGATAATTTCCTTAGAGCCCGCGATAGCTGCCAAGACGGCAAGACGTTTATCGGGAACAGACACGCGTCCCACATTAGGCTCGATTGTACAAAAAGGATAATTAGCTGCTTCAGCTGCCGCTGTTTTTGTCAGAGCATTAAAAAGTGTTGATTTTCCAACATTCGGTAGTCCGACGATGCCGCATTTAAATCCCATAATCTGTTCCTTGACCTTTTGGCGTTCATGATTTTAAACAGTATATACGATCCCTTCTCATTTTTGAACAAGAAAGGTTCTATTATTTCTTACACACCTGTCAAAATTAACCATTTTTTTATTTTTATATGTAGACAATGGCATTATGACCAAGTAGTATTAGAGTAACAGAAAGCCTCATCATTAGTGTATTTTTGAGGTTTCTATAAAAAAAATGGGAGAAACATAATGTTCATGAATCAACACTTAACAGCTCTTCAATTTCGCCACTCTACCCTTGAAGAAAAAATTGCCAATGAAAACAAGCGTTCTCTCCCGAATTACCTTGTTTTAAAGCAGCTCAAGAAAAAAAAATTAGAGCTTAAAGAGACCATCCAACTATATCTTGCTTAAAAATCCTTACTTTATAGCTAAATATAAAAAGCACTGCTCCCAAATAGATCAGTGCTTTTTATATGGAGACCACCCAAAAAACACGCTAGACTATAAAAGACTCCTTTACAGGCTGGGTACAACATGGCTATTTCTCAAAAAATTGTTCAAAAACAAGGGCAGACCCTCACCTTTACAGCGCAAATGCGCCAAGCCGTTGAATTGCTTGAACTCTCTAATCTTGACCTCCAAGCCTATGTTAGTCAGCAACTCCTGGAAAATCCCTTTTTAGAAGGAGAACGTCAAGACTCGGAACAAGATAACCGGGATCCTACCGAAGACGAGCCCCTTTCTCCCTCCACAATCACCGAGGAGACAGAAAAAGAAAAATTATATGAAGAGATGGGATCTGAGGATTATGATAACGTTTGGTCCGGCGACCGACGCCTCGCCTCAAAACATGACCGTGATAACGGAAACCTCCACGATCTGCAAAAATTTGAAGGTGTTGCTGCCGATGACATAACCCTTCGTGATCACCTTTTATCACAAATCAATACGGATATTGACAACGAGCAAGATCGTCTCACTGCCTTTGCGCTCCTCGAGGCCTTAGATGAAACAGGTTACTTAACAACCCCCCTTGATAGAATAACAGAGGCCCTCGGGGCCGATAGCGGCGACGTCGAACGTGTCCTGGAGAAACTTAAAAGATGCGACCCTGTCGGCGTTTTCGCGAACTCTCTACGGGAATGCCTTTCACTTCAATTAGACGACCTTGGATTATTGGATCAAAAAGCCAAATCCATCCTCAATTACATCGACCTTTTTGCCGATGCAAAAATTCAAGACCTGCTCAATAAAGCAGGCTGCAGCGCTCAAGACCTCAAAGCTTTTCTTGAACAATTACGTCGCCTTGATCCAAAACCGGGATTAAAGTTTCAAAAAAATCTCGTCCAAACCCTTATCCCGGACGTGTTTGTTTACCGTGACCGCCCCCATGAATCAACAGGCAACTCTCCTTGGATTGTGAGCTTAAATGCCGAAACGCTTCCCAAGGTTCTTGTGACTCAAGACTATAAAATCCGAGCGGGACTCAATTTAAAAAAGGATAAAGAGCTTCGAAAATATTATCAAGAACGCATGGGAGAAGCCAATTGGCTGGTTCGCGCCCTTGACCAGCGGGCTCGGAATATCCTTAAGGTTGTAGAAGAAATAATCCGCCAACAAGAAGCCTTCTTTGAAAAAGGGATAAGTGCTCTAAAACCTCTAAATTTACGTCAAGTGGCCGATGCTATCGGGGTTCATGAAAGTACGGTGAGCCGTATTACACAAAATAAATATATGAATTCCCCAAGAGGAATCTTTGAGCTGCGTTATTTTTTCAGTGCTTCCATTACCAACGCTTGGACAGGAGAAAATCAATCCGCCCTTCAAATCCAACATAAAATTCAAGAACTTATCAAGGAGGAAGCCCCTCAGAAACCTTTATCGGATGATGCCCTTGTTCTCAAATTAAGTGAGTATAACCTTGATATTGCAAGACGTACCATTTCAAAATATCGAGAGCTCCTTAAAATCCCTTCTTCTTATGAACGTAAACGTCGTTATCTAAGAGGACTGTAGCCCCCGGGCTCGTATACCTCTGCGACGAAGCCTTCCTAGAGGCGGAGGGCAGGAACAGCGTCCGTGATTCTTTTGAAGCCGCCACGAAAATAATTTGCTTGCTATTATTTAACGCACATTTCCCGTTTAAAGTTCCCTGAGAAAAAACTCTACTTTTCTGCTAAAAACTCACAAAGCAAATTTATTTTCTCTGATTTTTCCATATATTTCTGATAGATAAAGAAAATATCAACGGACGGCGATTCTAACTCCGGAAGGATTGTAATAAGCTTTGCAGAGCTCAATTCAACACCTTCGTGCGATACAGGGGCAATGCCCAAACCATTTTCAACCATTTTCATCATACCGATACCTGAATTAACCCTAATAAAGGGCTTAAAATCAGCAGGAAGAAATTGAAGATGCCAATTGAAAAAATTAAAGGGGCCCTGTGAATTCGTATCAAAAGAAATAATTTTATGATCTTTTAGGTCTTCAACGGTTTGAGGCAAACCATACTTCTCAATGTATGTTTCACTTGCCCGAAGAGCCATTTTGAGAGTCTTAATACGCTTTTGAATAAGATTTTCTTGATTTTCAATAAAAGGCCGAATGGCAACATCTATAGTTGATTCAAAAAAAACAGGCGTAGAATCCGTGCCCGTAATTTCAAAAGAAAAGTTATCATGAAGTTTATTAAAATCTTTTAAAAGGGGAGGCAGCCACGTACTGGAATAAGAATTTGTCGTGTTAATTTTTATAAGTTCGTTCCCTTCGGCAATCTCTTTCTTGTACAAGCTGATGAAGTGCTCATAATTGTAAACCATATTTTTTGCTCGAGGATAAAGAAGATGCCCCTCTTTTGTCAAAAGGATCTTTTTACCTTGCACAAATGTAAGGGAAACGCCTAATTCATTTTCCAAAGTCTCAATCATTTTGCTAATGTTGGAACGGGAAATAGTCATAATCTTAGAAACTGCAACATAGCTATTATGATCCGCTAATAAGCAAAAAGTTTTTAACTTTTCTATATCCATCTTAAAATCCTTCAAAAAAAACAAAAAAATGTCTTTTTTTCTTGCAAAACGTGTTTATCTATTTTATGATCCGAATATAAACGTTTTTTGCCTATTAAGCAACTGATTTTTGAAATAAGGTTATGTGAAAACTTAAAACTTTTATCTGTTTTTAACGCCTTGTTTTTAGTTTTGTAGCACTTAAAAAGTGTAAAGATGCTGCCAACCGTTTTGCGCCCTCTTTTTTTCCTGTTTTGTGGGGCGCAGAAACAAAGCATTAGCGACTTGTAACCTCGCTGTTTTGCTTGATGCAAGTAATCTAACTTGCAAACCTGACTTGCCCGGACGAGACTCTATTCTCCTGTGATAGAAGCTTTCCGGGCTTTTTTCTTTCAAAAGCCTATTTTTTAGTAACTTTCAATCCTCCGTCTCCCTTCATACCGATTAAAGCACCAAGGGTTGAACTTTTTCGGGTTTCCAAAACAAGCTTACCGGATTCGGGAATTTTTGTAATAGCCGGCAACGGATTCACAATTTTTTTATCACGTGAAAAAGCCATAACAGGATCTTTATAAGCCACGATCATAAGACCCGGCGCCAAATTCACACTATCCCCTTTTTTCTGAAGAACAACCGCCTGCCCTACTTTATTACAACCGGCGTCAGTCACGGCTCCTGTCAAACCTTCACGCAAAGCAGCAAAGAAGCCTCCTTTTTCGTAAGCCCCTTTTGCACCCTTTACAACTTTAGACGCTGTGCTTGTTGCTTTATCTTGACAAACACTCTTCCATTCATAAACTTCAACAACAACAGGGTATTTACTGCCTGATTCCACAATCACGGCCTGAGTCGATGTTGCAGCCATTGAGAAGGCAAATAGACTTAAAGTTAATAATCGCTTCATAGAACTCTCCTAAAAAATGTTCATTATAATGCTATCAAAAAGGAGTTAAATAAGGGTTAATAATACAAAAATAAGGAGTTAATAACTCAATGCATCCCCTTGTGCAAAGGATCATCGGCTCTCACAACAATAGACTCCGGCACATAATTTTTAGCCTTTTCAATCATCCAAGATGTCCATCCCAACGCTGACTGCCCGTCTAAACGCGTTGGAGTTGCCTGGTCAAGTTTTAAGGAAATTTGATAATCGAAAAGCTTTTCACGCCCAAGGTAATGACGCGTAAATTCAGAAAAAAGTTTATTATATTTTGCACTCGGCAACATTCGACAATAGTCAACAAGATCTAAAGGGACGACAACCACACGTATCTTTTCTCCATGAATCCAAACTTTTGTCCCGAGAGCAGCTCCTCTCCCCAAAACACTATGGCGCCCTTTTTCTCCAAGGAACGTACGTTCCTCTTCTTCAATTGTGAACCAGCGACCGATGAATTGCCGAACATAAACGGGAAGTTTAAAATAATCCTTCAAGGCAACTTGGAGCCCCATGGCAGAATGAGGTTTTTGCCACAATAAGCCCACATACTTTAAATAACCGCGTAAAGGAATTAAACCGTCGCTCTCTTCTCCTGCACAAGAGAGTCCTCCCAAATGTTTTAAAACCAAAGCCGTTTCTGTTTCACCCGGAAGATTCGGATTTAACGCAATGGTATATTTAACATGTATTCGATAATGAATAGAACTTAAGCGGTGGTTGAAAATATCTAAAAATTCTCGAAAAGCGTAATCTTTTACCCTTAAACGATCAAGGATTAGTTCGGCATACACATTTGGCAAAGGCCCCGTTTGGCCGGCAATACCCATAAAGTTAATAGTTAAGGTCACGGGATCTTTTTCCGATGCAGGCATCGTCAAAGAATATAAGTCACTCGGCGGAGTCGATAACAAAATATTAGATTTAATACGTACGAACTCAGAGCTTGCTTGTGCTGTTTCACCCAGCCTTTTTTTATGGGCGTAGATATTTTCTAAGAGTTTAATCGCTTGGGCAAACTCAAATTCATAAGGCTTTTCAAAAAGCTTTTGTTCTATGCTAGGGCTTTGTTTCCGGAGCGGGGTTGCCATAGTTTCCAAATTCCTTTTGCATTAATACGTTGAACTTCAAATTCACTAAACGAATTCACCGATGCAAATTGCGGCAAAACACGATTCAAAACCTGAGAAAAAAGAAAAACGCGAGTATCCCGGCTAATAGCGTCTGCCATGGTAAGGGTAAATTTTGTTCCGTGGACAAAACCACGCCAAGCATCATACCCCAAACGTCGCGTAACACGTTTTGCTTCAAACTTCCGCATAATATTTAATTCCGGGACAACGCTCCCATCCTCAAAATCACCATACTGACTCACCAATTCTCTTAACATTTTCAAACTTACCTCATCATCCGAGAGAGATAAGTGGCCCAAGGCCAAGTGAGAAATAAGCCGCCACTGACTAAGCGCTTCTCTATTTAAGTAATGCTGCGCCGTCGGACGATCCAAACAATACATCCGCTCAACAGGGATAGACTGATCACTTTGAAGCTCTGTCCCCGCCGTCAAAGATCTCGCAAGTGACCTGTTAGTACATAATATTTCAGCATAAACAGAATGATCAGCCGGCAGACTCACCTTAAACTCATAATCGATAAAAGAAAGATAGGTTTCATTTCCGGGATACTGGCTATCATGAAAATAACTACGCCGTGCATGCCAAAACAAAGCTTGTTTTTTTTCCTTTTCAGCGTGGGTATAGCTAAAATAAGGTGCATATTCAATGGGATCACGCTCTCCCTCACGACTTCCGAGCACCCTTTGGATACTATGAACCTCCATCGTATCCTCGCGGCGCTGATCGGCCACCAAGCGATAATCAACGGTTTTATGCGTAATTCGTATAGGCTCGGATACCTTTTTAAAAAGATTTACTATGGGAACACACCCAAGTTGAATATTCGTCACATCAAAATCTTTATCTTCCAGAGCGATAACATCTGCAATTTCAATATACAACGTAAATTCTTTTTCGTCTGACTTAAAAGCGGCGGCATCCACATCAAAAAACATAAACTTTTGAGGATAGGCAAAATACTCCTGCAAAAGACGATAGCCCGGATGTCCGTGATCGGGGTAAGGCATAACGGCTTGATCATCTTCAAAGCCGACAGCTGTTGTTAAATGAGGCAACGGAAAGTCATACCGTGTCGGATTAGATCGGGGGCCATAGCTTACGGCCGTTGAAGGATCATCAAGGAAAAGAGCTTCATAAACTTTGTTTTGCAAAATGGGATCACCCACAATATGAAAACGCATTTTACCAAGATCAAGGTCTGAAACCGCCCCGGCTACGGACTTTAAATGAATGCGTAAAACACGGTGAGTCGAAAAATGTCCCGCCTTTTTAGGTAAATCAAAAGTCGGAACAATATCAATAGATTCCACACTTATGGGATAAATATCAAGATCGGAACAAGTCTGAAAACGACAAATATCACCATCCATACCGTGCACATAAAGCTGTGTGCCTTTATTTACACGAAAACGCCCTGTCAATTTTCCCTTTTGTCCGCAAGTTTCAAATTTTGTAACGGTATATGAGGGAAGAGGAGCAATAAATTGCGGATAGAGCGTTTCAAGAAGGGCCGTTGAAATGCGAGGAAATAAATCTTCCACATCCCGTTGAAGACGAGCCGTTAAAAAAGAAAAAGATTGCAACAAGCGCTCAACATGAGGATCCGATGAAGCTACGTTAGAAAAATCAAGGCGACCGGCAACCTTTGGAAAACTGCCGGCAAAACGCCCTCCTTCATGACGAAGGTAAGCCATTTCCCTTTGGAAATACTCAAAGAAATGTTTATGGTCTATCACGTAACAACTCCCTATAAAAGCATGCGGCATCACAGAGTCTTTTACAAAGACTTCCCTATAACTTCTAATAATGATGCCATATAAAATCGTGAAAGACCATGCCTAAACAATTTCTTTCGAACAGTCCTCCAAACCCTTTTCAAAAAATAACCTTAATAAAAGTTAGTTACGGTTTTGAGCTCTTACTTTTTGAAAATTCTTTGACAACCCTTCTAAAGGAAATGCCAAATCAGAAGCTTTAGACGTCAAAATATGTTGCCATCCTTTTTGTCGATTGCGATCCAAAACAATGGGCGCTTTAAGATTCGTTGTCAAATACAAGTGGCCGTTGGGCTCGCGTACCGTCACAACAGAATAAATATCAACCTCATTCTGCTCTCTATCATAGGCCTTTGCAAAATTACAAAGAGATTTTTTATCAAAGAGGGATTCGCCGTTTACATGGGGATATAAAATAAAAGAGACGGCCGGATTATCAACACTAACCATCAATTTGAGCGGATCATAAAAACCATCCTTTAATTTTTGAATATAAAACCTTTTTAAGTCGGGAAACCCCGGAACCCCCGTCGGAAAGTCATAAATTTTGATACTTTCTGCCACGTCTGCCATGGGCGTATCCTGTTTTGTTTTCATGTGATCGTTCATCTTTATCTCCCAAATATTAAATATTACTTAACAAATTTTTCAAGGTTTCATTTTCCTTCGCAAGAAGGGTTTGATTCATATTAAGCTTCAACATTTCCTGTGTTGACCTAATGAATTCTGCAAGCAAATCTGCATCGGTTAGCTCTGACATCGTCTGTGTCAAATACGCAACATCTTCATCATTGCGTTTTGATATGCTTTCTAATTTCCCGAGTTGTTCTCCCAGAATCTTTTTTGAATCCATAAGACCGTCAACGGTCGTACCAAGTCCGTCCTGCATTCCTTGCAACCGAATGGTATTCGAAGACCCCGGGATACCGCCGGGTGTCACCGCGGTTCCGCTTTTAAGGTAAAAAATAAGATCTCGCACCCCGGGATCTACCGCAGAAATCCCATACTGAAAAGCCTCTCCGTCCTTAAAGGACGCCGTATGTATTCCTTTTTCACCGATAAAATAAGCATCATAAGTCGCATCAGGTGAGTCGGCTGCAGCCGGCATAGCCGCAAGACTAAAGTCCACCGCATTACTTCTTGTGGCATTCCCCCCCGTCAAACTTCGCCCTTCAAAGTCTTTTTTATTTAAAAGGGCCTCTACCTCGTTCAACTTTTGCTGACAGAATGTTGAAAACCCCGCATCTCTAATTGTTGAATCCCCTGCTTGGGTCACACGTGTTCGCACTTCCGTCGCAATTTCAGCCAAACGTTCATTAATTCCATAAGCTAAGTTGATGCGCCCTGTCAGCAACGTTACCTTTGGCTTTACGGATTCGCTTTCCATGGTTTTTTGTTCAATATTTAAAAGTTGTCTTGTTTTCTCGGCTGTTTCAGGGGATTCGTACCCGCCGCCAATCTTACCGGACGCAATACGCCCGCTGGCTTCGGCAGAGCTTTCACCCAATTTTTTAATCGCGTCTCGCGTTGTATTCCCCCGAGAAAGATCCGAAACACGACCTGATAAAGAAGAAACTGCTGATTCCGGCATTTGATAGACTCCTTTAAACTGCAGACATAAGTTGCTGTAACATTTCTTTGTTTGCTTTAAGTAGTGTCGTGGAAGCCGCATAAATACGTTGCGCTTCCATTAATTGTGCAATTTGGCTTTGCATATTAACCCGTGTTCGCGAAATAAGTTCTGTTTCATTTTCCTCTAAAATTGTATTTTGTACTTCATAGAGAGACTTATTATTTTTAGAATCCACCGCCGCATTATGCCAAATAGAATTTGCGTAATTTAACAGCGATTCGCTTCGAGCCCCCATAGGCCCTGCAGCAGAAAATGCCAAGGCTTGGTCAAAGGCAATAATCATTTTTGTCACAATACGACCGTCACCGGGTCGGATCGCGTTCGGATGTGTGAGAAAAGGCTCTGTTGAGGCCATGGCCCTTGATAAAAAGGCAGGCGTTGCTTTAATATCGGCTCGAATATCAAGGCTTTGTGTCAAGCCGACTTTTCCGGCAACACCGTCATCAATAAAACGAGTCCCCGTTGTAAACAGATCATTCAAGCCAAAATAATGAGAAAACCCAAGATTATTTCCGGGACCTGCAACGGTCTGCTTTGCTTCGGGATCGGTCATAGAAACCATGGCCACACCTTGGTTGGCATTGGTTGCCGTTATAACCAATTGACCGTCGGCATTTAAGGTTGCCGTTCCGTCAACCCCCAAATAGCCGTTAATCGTTGCTACAACAGCATTAATTGTTTGAGGTGCGGCCGTTAAATCAAGGTCAAGGGGAGCTTTAATATAATTTCCCGTTATATTATCCACGATCCCCACACGCACAACCCCGTCCATTTGCATAGTCGTGACCCCCGGAGTGGCAAATGTTCTTGTTCCCGTTAGAACGGCCGGAACGGGAAATCCGCTTCCTTGGTTATGTATCGCATTCATTTGGTCTCGGAATTTTTCCGTGAACTCATCCAACTCTGCCTGCATCCCCGGTAAAATAACATCACGCGCCTTTAAAAAAGCCCCGATCTTACCGCTTGAAATAGAGGTTGTTACATCTACGCCGTTAATCGTAATCTTGCCAAGGGTCGCCGGTGTGTCTGCCGGGCCAACGGAGGTTGCTTTTGAAAAAGAAAGTTCCGAAACACCTGTTCGCAAAAGAAGCGCTTGCCCCGTATTCGTCGTAACGTCCAAATTCATGCTATCGCGACGCATGACTTGAATATCCATATATTGAGAGAGCTCTTTTAAATGAGCATCTTGTTTATCTTGGAGGCTGCCGATCGTTTCACCACGGCCATAAGCCAAAGAAATATCACTATTAATCCGATCAAGACTTTTTAAAATTCGATTCACATTATCAACGGCATCTTCAAGACCGTCTTCTGCGATAAAACGCTCGTTTTGGAAAAAATCCCCCAGCTTATTAATATATTTCACGGTTTCGTCAAGCTTTGCTAAAACGCCACGTTGATGCCCGGGGGTTGCCGGTGAATCTTCCAAAGTACTTAAACTTGTTTTGATAGCCGCCATCCTTGATCCCAAGGATGCTTGATCACCGGGTTGCCCTAATTTCAGCTGAATATTGTCATAGACATCAACCAGCGTTTCAAGGTAACTCACCTCAATGGACTGAAGACGTACGGCTTCCGTTCGAAGCGGCTCTGCATTGCGCACTTCCGGCAACGCGGTGACACCATAAGAAACACCGCCAATGGTATTGGTCACCAAACTAACAGTTTTTTCCGTATAATCCGGATTAGATGCATTGGCCACGTTATTAGATATTGTCTGCATAACCCGTTGCTGGGCGGCTATACTGCTAAGAATAATATCACTCATGTCATCACCTTAAAGGGTTTGGTCCAATGCGGCCAAAGACCCGCCTCCTTGTTTTGCATAATGCTTTTGTCTGCTGACTACATAGCCGCGGTTATTATAATTTTGAACCGGCTGCACCGCGTCAAGAACTGTTTCTTGCATCAGCGTCACAAATCGAGACTGTGCTTTTTCAAAGCGTTTAATATAAAGCTCATGCTCTATACTAATCTCCCCAAGAAAAGCAATTCTCTCTTTTAAAAGATCAAAATTCTCCCATTTTTTCACCAAAGCAGCCATAGCCTTATCAACTTTTATTTTTTCAATGCAATTCTGATAAAGGCTCACCAAAGGCTCTTTTTCCGTAGTGATCAAACCGGCTTCTTTAAGTTTCATTTGCTTCAAAAAAACAAGTTCTTCCTGAGTCATCTCAATCAAACGCTCTACAAGTTTAAGCAACTGTTGTGCAAACATGGCGCTCCTCCTGTTTTATCACGGGCAAACCACCCGCCGTTTTATAGGCTTTGTGAGCTGCAGGATCGTTGCTTTTTAACTCTTCTAGCCCCCCTTGACGACGCAACATGTTTTCAACTTGCGTTACCATAGTCTTAGCCGCGCCTGAGGCGGCAATTTTTTCCGCCATGCCTTCGGCAAGAAAGCTGCTATACATATCGCTTTGAAATCCTTCTTCGTTGGATTCATTGGCATCAGAGAACATCTGCCCTACCATTTGGGCAAAAAATGTTCCGACAAAGCCCTCGGCAACTTTGTGCATCTTTGCCTCAGAATTCAAAGCAGTTGAAGGAAAGGATTCCTGAAATTTTAGGGAGATGCCCTTTTCCATTACTTCACCTCCAGCTCGGCTTGCAAAGCACCGGCTGCCTTAATATTTTGCAAAATGGCAATCATATCGCGAGGATTAACGCCAAGGGAATTGAGGACGTTTACCAATTCTTGAAGGGTAACCCCCTCCTTTAAAACCGTCAGTTTTCTGTCTTCACCTTCATCAACCGTAATACCTGTTCGTTCGACGACTTTTGTTTCTCCCGTATTTGAGAAAGGGTTAGGTTGTGAAACTTGAGGCGTCTCTGTGATTTTAATAGTGAGGTTTCCATGGCTGATAGCAACCGTTGAAATACGCACATTATGCCCCATCACAATCACCCCGTTTTTCTCATCAATGATAACCTTAGCCGATTGATCAGGTGTGACTCTTAGTTGCTCAATCTGCGTAATAAAGCTAAGCGGATTCTGACGGTATGTTGGCGGAATGGTAAGGCGCACCGTTGCAGGATCAAGAGCCTCTGCCAACTCTGCACTAAACTTTTTTTCTTTGACAAAGGCATTAATGCGATCTGCAATACGCTTTGCAGTTGTAAAATCCGCATTATGCAAAGACATATTAATGGTAAAGGTGTTTTTAAGCTCAAAGGCGATCTCTTTTTCAATGATGGCTCCGTTTGTGATTTTACCGCTGGTAGGGACACCTTTTGTAATAGCAGTACCTATTTTCCCGGATACATCAAAAGCGTTTGTGGCAACGGGTCCTTGAGAAACCGCATACACGGAACCGTCCGCACCGACAAGAGGCGTCACAATTAGTGTCCCGCCCAGTAAATCTTTTGCCGTTCCAATGGCTGAAACGGTTACATCGATCCGTGTGCCGTGCCTTGAAAAAGGCGGAAGATCAGCCGTTACCATAACGGCAGCAATATTTTTTGATTTTAAACTGGTTTGTTGATCTCGAACATTGACCCCTAAACGCTCGAGCATACCGATAATGGTTTCCTTAGAATAAGGAGAACTATTCAGATCATCCCCCGTTCCTTTCAATCCGACAACGAGACCATAGCCTATAAGCTGGTTATCTCGAACCCCTTCAAAAGAAACAATATCCTTGATACGTACTTCCCCCGCACAAGCACTGTGTTCAAAACACACAAGGGTCAAAAGAACCATAAAGGCCTTTAAGAGGTGCCGTCTCATAAAATGGTACATTTTCGGATTCATCTTAAAATCGCTCTCAATTATCATATCCCTAAGTTCCATGCGAGAACCATGCCAAGTGATAAAAACGACCCGTTAAAATCAGAAACTCTTTCAGTGTTTAAGCCCGGATTTTGCCGGAATCAGCTATGGTGTTTTATCACCTCCGGAAAAATTAATAATATCTTATTAATCAAAAGAACTTGACAAATAAAATTTGGAACACCATATGATTATTAACAATTTATATTTCACTAAAATACAAAGGAAAAATAACTATGAATATAATGACGAAAAAACTCTTTGCATTTATGGCGCTGTCTTTTTGCAGCTTTAATTTAACAGTCGTAGCATCTGATATTAAGGAATTTAATGAACAGTTCGATCAATATGCCGCCTCACGTCCGGAGTTACAGGTGGCTGTCAAAGACGTAAAAGAGAATCAGCACTATTATACAACCGCTATGAATCCAAGCTATCTTGAGGAATCAATTAAATGTTTCGGATTAAATAACTGATACTTAAGCCGTCTGGACGAGACGTGTGCGCCTTATCATCAATGGGCACAGAACGTTACTGCGGAAGAACGAAATCACCCTATCGCGTTATACGTAAAAGAGACTCTGCTTGCTATTAATAAACTTTCCGGAAATCTTTACGGCGACGTTAAAGAAGCAAAATCTTTTATGCCGTTCTTAGAAAGCATACAGGCTTCTTTAGCAATGCTTCCGAGCCTTGAATACAACATTAATCAGGTCATAAATAAGAAATAACTTTAAAATAAGCAGAACCGCTTGAAGAAAGTCTCATAAAAAAAGCATCTCCTTGGAGATGCTTTTTGTTAATTACCGCTTGATTGTAATCGACTCACAAAGCCCATCTTAACTGGATAAAAAAAGCCCCGAGCTTATATGGCTTGGGGTTTCCAGTTGTAGGGGAGCAGGTCGTCGAGAGA
>CAJDWK010000052.1_pt1 | contig 14476 bp, 11 predicted proteins | sample 7391621 | NCBI WGS metagenome assembly CAJDWK01 (sample SAMEA7055734, study PRJEB34461) | soil metagenome | biome: terrestrial ecosystem; feature: Peninsula; material: soil | place: Antarctica | collected 2016
GTGGTCAGTGGTCATTGAAATCTCCATTGGTTAATCAATAGAGCTGACCTTATAACATTTGAAAATTTAAAAAAAGATGGGGTTTATGAGCCTATTACTCTTAAACAACAACGGGTTTTAAGTTCACAAGCGCATGCCGTGTACCTAAACGAAGAAGCTTTTCAAAAAGATCTTAAGAAACTTCAAGAAGAAACTTCTGCTCTTGAGAAAAATTTAGCTTTCTTAGAAGAGAGCCAATCTTCAAATCAAGCTTTAAAAGACGCAAAAAAAGCCGTGACAGATAAAAAACATGAAATTGAGGAACTTAAAAAAATGGCACCCGGTAAGATCGTGACAACGGAAGAAATTGATATACTCAATACAAAATATCTTCCTTTTGCTATAGAGCTTTTCCAACTGTCAAAAGATTGGATTTCAGGAAAAGACAATGCCCTTGGCGGCAAAGGTGCAGCAATCGGTATTAAAGCTATCGAGTCTTCTGTCCCTACCTCAAAAGGAACCGAGATTGACGATTCTTCTTCCGAAAAAAAACTTCCCCTAATAGAAAGGCCGAACTTGCCAAGCCCGGGAATTATTCCTTCAGAGACTGAACGTGTTACCGCAGCACCGGCAGCCTAAGGGCTCTGATATAAAGCATAAGAATGTATAAAAAAAGCTCGGCATAGGCCGAGCTTTTGCTTTAAGGATAAAAGAGACTTATTTCTCTTCGCCTTCTTCTTTTTCAGATTCTTTTTTAGCAGGTGCTTTTTTCTTAGCAGCCGGCTTTTCAGCGGCTTCTTCATCAGAGGCAACTGCCTTCTTAGCAGGCGCTTTCTTCTTAGCAGGCGTCTTTTCAGCAGCCTCATCGGAAACCTTTGCTTTATCAAGGGCAGCACCCAAGATATCACCGAGGCTTGCGCCGCTATCAGCAGAGCCGTAAGTTGCCATTGCTTCTTTTTCTTCAGCAACTTCACGTGCCTTAACGGAAAGAGAAATAGCACGTGTTTTCTTATCAATGTTCATCACACGAGCGTCGATCTTTTCACCAATGGCGAAACGATCCGGTCGTTGTTCGGAACGATCACGAGCAAGATCGGCCTTACGAATGAACCCCTTAGCGTCTCCAACGGAAACATCAAGGCCGGCATCAAGGATCTTTGTGATTTCACAAGTAACAATACTTCCTTTTTTGATGCCGTCAACGGCTTCAGAGAACGGATCGGCAACAAGTTGTTTAACACCGAGGGAAATACGCTCTTTTTCGGCATCAATTTCAAGTACTTTAACCCTAATGGCTTCACCAACTTTATAATCTTTAATGGCTTCGTCAGCGCTTTTCTCCCAAGAGAGGTCAGACATATGAACCATACCGTCAAGATCATCATTCACAGCAACAAACAAACCGAATTCCGTGATATTACGCACCGTACCGTCGATTTCCGCGCCGGGTGCAAAGTCATCAACAACTTTAGCCCAAGGATTCTCGGAACATTGTTTTAGGCCGAGAGCAATACGACGCTTAGCCGTGTCGATTTCAAGAACGGAAGCTTCAATTTCTTGGCTGGTTGATAGAATCTTACCGGGATGAACGTTCTTTTTTGTCCAGCTCATTTCCGAAACGTGGATTAACCCTTCAACACCGGGTTGAATTTCAACGAAAGCCCCATAGTCGGTAATATTCGTAACCTTACCGGAAACTTTATCGCCGACATTGAGTTTCTCGATGGCTGATTGCCAAGGATCGCTCTCAAGCTGTTTCATACCGAGGGATATGCGCCCCGTATCACGATTGTAACGAATCACTTGAACGTTAATGTTTTGACCGACTTGGATCATTTCACTCGGGTGACCCAAACGTGTCCAAGACATATCCGTAATATGCAAGAGACCGTCAACACCTCCAAGATCGACGAATGCCCCGTAGTCGGTGATATTTTTAACAACACCTTCCATTTGGACACCTTCGGCAACCTTGCCCAGAACTTCGTCACGAAGACCCGCTCTAGATTCTTCAAGGATTGCACGACGTGAAACAACAATGTTGCCGCGTGAGCGATCCATTTTCAAAATCATAAAAGGTTGTTCGATGTTCATCAAAGATGTTACATCCTTGATCGGACGGACATCAAGTTGGCTACCGGGCAAGAAGGCAACGGCTCCCTTAAGGTCAACGGTAAAGCCGCCCTTAACACGACCGAAAATCGTACCGGGAACTTGCGCTTCGGCTTTGTGGAGTTTCTCGAGGTCAATCCAAGCGGCTTCACGACGTGCTTTCTCATGGGAAAGGCCGATCATGCCGTCTTTGTCTTCCATACGCTCGATATAAACATCAATTTCATCAAATTTCTTAATCTGAGGCGCTTTGTCGCCATAAGCGAATTCCTTTAAAGGAACGCGGCCTTCAGATTTTAACCCGACATCAACGATGGCACTATCACCGATAACATTGACAACAACACCTTTAATCACGGTACCGACAAGGTCCATGGAAGCAAGAGGTGTTTCATTAAGGAGAGCTTCAAAGCTTTCCATAGATATATTTTCTTCAGTTTTTTTATTCTGTGCAGTCATAATATTTAATTTTCCTTAACTCATAGGAGATACCCGAGCAAGTCTTAGGGGTTCCGACAGCAAATCTTAGAAAAAATCTACCGGCGACTAAGGTCAGGCAAGGGCTTTGTCGATTGCCTTGGCGGCAAGGGCGACAACGTCAGCAGGACTCATGTCCGAGGTATCGATGATAACGGCATCTTCCGCCGCAACAAGGGGAGAATCTTGACGCTCACGATCACGACGATCCCGTTGGATCATTTCCTGCAAAACTTCTTCGAATATAACGGGTATACCTCTACTTTGCAACTCTTTTAAGCGTCGATTTGCGCGTTCTTCCGGGGTTGCCGTCATGAAAAATTTAAGGTCGGCTTGAGGATATACAATGGTTCCGATATCTCGGCCGTCTAAAACAGCCCCGACCCCTTGTTTCAAGTGCTTTTCGGCAAATTCCCTCATGTAAGAAACAAGGGCGGCACGAACCTTAGGAAGTACTGCAATTTTCGAAGCGACTTGGCCGTTAATTTCCGAACGTAGCTCATTAACAGGCTCAAAATCCGAGGGCTCAAGGCTTTTTACAACCTCAATAAGGCCGTTTTCATCATCCACTGCAACGTTTTTCAAAGTTGATTTAAGAGCGGTTGCGCGGAATAAAAGTCCCGTATCAAGGAATGCAAAACCATATTTTTTACAAAGAGCTTGGGATAAAAACCCTTTCCCTGCTCCCGAAGGGCCGTCAATTGCAACTAAAATAGCCATAAATGCTCACTTGTCATTAAAATTCGTGTTCTGAAACTTATCGGATTATCGTAATTTTTGAAAGAAGGTTTTTAATAAAACCATGCATTTTTCTTCCTCAATTCCCCCATAAACCTCAGGTTTATGGTGACAAGTAGAATGATCAAAAATTTTTGCACCATGCTCAACCCCACCTCCCTTGGGGTCATAGGTCCCAAAATAGAGACGACGAACGCGCGCATGGGCAAGAGCCTGCGCACACATAGCACAAGGCTCAAGTGTTACATAAAGATCACAGTTTACGAGGCGTACATCCCCAAGAGCTTTAGAAGCTTGACGAATCGCAAGAAGTTCAGCATGGGCTGTCGGATCCGTATCGCGCTCCACCCTATTTGAGGCCGTTGCAATGATTTTTCCGTCTTTAACGATGACGGCTCCCACAGGCACATCTCCTTTTCCTCCTGCCTGAAAGGCAGCCTCAAGGGCATGTAACATAGGATCTTCTGGACAGGATATTTTCATAGAGTTAGACTAGACTTAATCCGATAATAAAAAAAGAGAAAACAAAAATGACACTAGCAAAACGCGCAGAATCCGACTCCCTTGGCACCATCGATGTTGCCGATAATGTTTACTGGGGCGCCCAAACACAGCGTTCTCTTCTGAACTTTAAAATCGGCACAGAAGCTATGCCGACTCCCGTTATTCGGGCTCTGGGCATTCAAAAGCGCGCCTCTGCCGTTGTCAACAAAGCCCTCAAAATGCTTGAAGAAGATGTTGCCGACCTGATTATTCAAGCAGCCCAAGAGGTTGTTGACGGAAAATTAGATTCTCACTTTCCTTTGGTGGTTTGGCAAACCGGTTCGGGCACGCAAAGTAACATGAATGCCAATGAAGTCATTTCCAACCGTGCCATTGAAATCGCCGGCGGACAACCGGGTTCTAAAACGCCCGTACATCCCAACGATCACGTCAACCGAGGCCAATCTTCCAATGATACCTTTCCGACGGTGATGCATATTGCGGCCGCTTGCGAAATCAATCAAAAGCTTATTCCGGCTTTGCAGCATCTCTTGAAAGTTCTTGAGAAAAAACAGTATGATTTTAAAGATATTGTCAAAATCGGCCGCACACACCTTCAAGACGCAACCCCCCTTACCCTCGGTAATGTTTTTAGCAGCTATGCAACACAAATACGCCAAGGGATCGAGCGCGTCAAAGCGACTGTCCCCAACCTCTATCAATTAGCCCAAGGCGGCACTGCCGTCGGGAGCGGCCTCAATACCCACAAAGATTTTGCGCAAAAATATGAAAATTGCCAATGATATTCGCTTATTAGGTTCCGGCCCCCGTTGCGGCATCGGTGAACTTCACCTGCCCGCCAATGAACCGGGATCCTCTATTATGCCCGGCAAGGTAAATCCCACCCAGTGTGAAGCCATGACAATGGTTTGCGCCCAAGTGATGGGGAATCATGTTACGACCACCATTGCAGGCTCAAACGGTCATTATGAACTTAATGTTTTTAAACCCGTCATGATCTATAGCGTTTTACAATCTATCCGCCTTTTAACGGATGCGGCGCAAAGCTTTACGGACAATTGCGTTGCGGGTATCGAAGCCAATACGGGACGCATCAGACAACTTCTCAACGAATCTCTCATGCTTGTAACAGCTCTTAATCCCCATATCGGTTATGATAATGCAGGAAAAATTGCAAAAACAGCTTTTGCCGACGGGAGCACCCTAAAAGAAGCTGCTTTAAAACTGGGCCTTGTTACGGCTCAAGAATTTGATGAATGGGTCATACCCGAAAAAATGGTCGGCACTTTATAGAATAAGCAATAAGCATTTTCAATACGTCAAAAAACCCCACGAAACAGACATCGTGGGTTTTAAAAAATCTTTTTGAAAATTACTTTTCCAGACTGCTTAAGGGAACCGGGTTCCGGAAAATCTGCAACTGCGATTGTATGGGGTTTTATTCTATAAGCATTAGGAAAAACACCTTAGGAATCAACGTTGCGAAAAGCAAAACTCTCGGTTTCACAAGGCAAGCGACTGTCGTCAGAATTCTTCTCCGTTTTGCCGAGAATGCCCATCCCCGGAGTATCCGTGATACGCATTGCATCAGGAGTACCGGCAGCGCCGAAGTTAAGAGCAAAAGCGCTCTTATTCACAGAGGTTGTTGCCCAATCAATACAGACAGTCGGAGGGATGGTCTCTTCAGGGACACCATTATAGCTTAACAGGAGACCGTCAGCAGCAAATTGGACAGTCACGCTAGAGTAGGCACACCCCTTATTGGCACCACTTGTTTGACGTATGCCGCCCGGAACCGCATCACCTGCCGTAAGGGTTATATCCCACTCCAAAGGAGTAGGGGTTTTTGCATAAGTCAAAAGAAGATGGTGTCTGTTCGCAAGAGAATCGGTGACCGATGTATTCACCTCATATGTGTGACCGATGTCTGCATCTGCCGGTAAGCAAACTTGTACCTCAAGTTGTGTTGTAGGTCTAAAAGTACCGACGGAAGGGACGGCAGTAATGAGTTCAAGTGAATTCGTTCCGTCAGGGATACCAAATTCCTCAAACGAAGAACAGTGGGCATGATTGCCCTCAAAAGTCGCCAGGCAAAGAGCCCCTACAGATGCAAAATTTATTATTTTTCTTAGACTTACAGTAATATTCGGCATTATTTTTTTATTCCTTATGTTTAATTTTCCCTCTCCTCTATTCTGAAAGGGACTAAAAAAACATACCAAGTCACAAGACACCCCTTAGGCTTACGCTCTTCCGTAGATTCCTCCGGTTTGTTTTTTACCGTTGCTTTAGATAAGTTATGGAAATATGTTAGAGATATATTTTATAAAAGGCCGTCTCATGTATATTAAATCTCTCCATGATGTTATTGATTCCTATGATAATTTTGTCGTAGATGTGTGGGGTGTTGTGCACAACGGCCACACTGTTTTTCCCCATGTTTTGGAAACCCTGCAAGAAATTAAAGATCTCAACAAACATGTGATTTTTTTGTCTAATGCTCCTCGGCGCGCCCATGATCTTGCGCGAGATTTAGAGCACTTTGGCGTCACACCCGATCTTTACCGTAATATTCATACATCGGGCGAAGATGCTTACGAACACTTAAGCACAAGAGGAACCAATCACTACCAAGGGTTAACGAACAAGTGCTATGCATTTTTAATGCCGGGCCACACTCATATGCTTGAGGATTGTCAGCTGGAAAGAGTCGGAGACCTCAACGACGCTTCTTTCATTTTAAACCTACAGCCTCCCCGGGGTGACAATCAAACAAGCGCAGACTACGAGGCTCTCCTTAAAGAGGCTGTTGAAAAAAAACTACCTATGGTTTGCGTAAATCCCGACCTTGGCGTTATTTTAGGTGATCAAGTTCACCAATGCGCCGGTACTTTAGCCCAATATTATGAATCTTTGGGCGGCGTTGTTCATTATCACGGCAAACCCTTTGAGTCCGTTTACAAAAGCACCTTACAAAAATTTCCGACCCCCGATAAAAAACGCACTCTGGCCATTGGGGATTCTTTGCGAACGGATATTAAAGGCGCCTTTGACTTTGGCATTGATTCTATTTTGGTTCTCAGCGGGCTTGATGCTCACCATAGCGATCAAGCGTCTTTAGAGCAAAAAGCGCAGGCCTTTTTAAAAGAGTCTATTTTAAGACCGACTTATGTTTGCGCCGAACTGCGTTAACTTGTAAGATTAAAAAATAAACAGGGAGAATATCATGTCAGCCACAAAGCGCTTCGGCGTTCTTTTTTTCACACTCTTTTTCTCTACTTTCGGACGCAGCTTTGCCTCAAGCGAGGAGAACGCCTTTGCTATCCCGGAGGATATCAGAAAAGATGTGACATTCTTGATGCAAGCGCTCTGCCCTCACATTCCATGCGGTGAAGACGGACATTATTTGAGATCCGCCACCCCTGATGAATACCTTGTTTTTAATTCTGAAACAAAAACCAAAGAAGGACCTTATTATAATATTGCCGACTGGTTTACGGCTCCTATAGAGCGTTTAACAACAAATTGCACTTTTGCTTTGTGCGCTTATTATGAACTTCTTCACCCTGTTGCCCTTAGAACCCCGGAAGAGGAGGAGGAAGGGGAAGGTTTATTTTTTGGTGAATTCGTCTACTCGTTTTTTGACGCTAAAAACAACTTTCTTGGGGTGATTTCCGTAGAGCCCCACAAAACAACAGGCACAACAACGCCTCATATTAATTATTATATCTTCAAGAAACATCAAGGAAAAAAATATTCAACACTCATGATTGCAAGCTTTGTCGAATACCTTAAAGTCTTAGAGGGACAAGAACTTCCCCAAATCACTCTCCCAAAATCCTCTACGTGCCTTGAAATATTAAGAAATACCCTTACCGAAACACCCGACCCGGAAAAATTAAGCCTCTCGGATATCCCGTCTTCGCTTACCCGTGTCGGCCCTATATGTGCCCATGTCCCTTTAGAAAATCCCCCCTCTTTTGTTCCTCTTAGCAAAGCTCTGTTTTTCACAGGACGTTTTCACCTTGAACCGGGATTTGCCGAGGCGCTCGGATCTCTTATAGAAGGCATCACCGAAGACGAAAAAAGAGCCGTTGGCATTCATTTAATTTTTTCAAGTCAACCTCCCGATGAAAGAGCATTTTCACACCTTGAAAAACAACTCATGCTCTTCTTTAAGGAATATTGAAGAAAGAAGCCTCTCCGCACCTTATGGAGAGTTCCTCTAAGTTTTATACGTTCTTCTGTAATATCTTGTTACAATTCCCCCTCTATTCAAAGGGGGATTCCTAACCTAAAATTTCACTGTAAAATAAAAAGAGTGAGCCTTAAGTACCATGATCCGCAAACCGACTTCTCAACAAATCGAAGCCCTTTTCAAGCAAATCAAAGATCAAGGCATCATTGATGTGGATTTCCGTTTTACAGACCCTCGGGGGGTTTGGCATCATATGACCTTTCATATCGACGGGTTAAGCAGCGATATTTTTGAAAACGGCATTGCTTTTGACGGCTCTTCCATTGCAGGTTGGAAACCTATTCATGACTCTGATATGATCATGATTCCGGACCTAAGCCGCATCGTGACAGATCCTTTTACTAAGAATCCGACACTCATTATTTTCTGTGATATTCTTGATCCCGCAACACAAAAAGGCTACGAGCGAGACCCCCGTACCGTTGCTAGAAAAGCAGAAGCATACCTTGTGGAATCAGGCCTTGGAACAACCGCCTATTTTGGGCCCGAGCCTGAATTTTTTGTCTTCGATCGGGTTAATTATGACGTCAATGAAAACTATGCCTTTTATAACCTTCATTCTGAAGAATGCGCGTCGCCAACCAACCCTTTTTTCAATAACCACGATCTGCTGACCGACGGCCTTTCCCATCGACCTAATAAAGGAGCGGGGTATGCGCCTGTTGCCCCCGTTGATCGCTTGAGTGATTTGCGTTCCGACATGCTTCTCGTTCTCAAAGACTTGGGCATGGGCGTCATCAAACATCACCATGAAGTGGCCTCAGCCCAACATGAACTCGGCTTTGATTACTCAACCCTTTTAACAACAGCAGATAACCTACAACTTTTTAAATACGGTATTCTTAATATTTGTCATCAACATGATAAAACGGCGACTTTTATGCCGAAACCGATCTCGGGAGACAACGGTTCCGGAATGCATGTTCACCAATCCATCTGGAAAGGAGACATCCCCCTCTTCCTCGGAGACCAATATAATGATCTTTCCCAAATGGCATTGTATTATATTGGCGGTATTTTAAAACATGCTCGGGCTCTGAATGCCTTTACCAACCCGACAACAAACAGTTATAAGCGTCTTGTTCCGGGATATGAAGCGCCTGTTTATCGAGCTTATTCTGCTCGAAACCGCTCTGCAGCCATCCGAATTCCCTATAGCGCAAGCCAAAAAGCAAAACGGATCGAAGTGCGCTTTCCCGACCCCACAGCCAACCCTTACCTTTGTCTTTCTGCTATGTTAATGGCCGGTATTGACGGTATTAAAAATAAAATTGACCCTGGGGAGGCCTTAGAAGAAAACCTATATGAAAAAGATATTTCACAAATTGAGGGAGATTTCTTAATGTCCTCTAATTTGCACCAAGCTATGGAATCTCTGAAAGAAGACTCGGATTTTTTAACCCGAGGTAATGTTTTTACAAAAGACCAAATTGAAAGCTATATACAACTAAAGAGGCAGGAAATTGACTATGTCAGCCAATGCCCGAGCCCCGCAGAATTTAAACTTTATTATAGCAGCTAATTTATAAAATTTTACCAATTCTGTTAAGATAAAATATACCATTTCCATCATAATATGGTGAAGGTTAATAAAAAAACAAGCTGGGATTTTCTGCATTGGGTAAGGGCGAAACAACAGAACATATTGAAACATCCGTTATTCAAAAGCTATTCAAACGCTTTTCCCATGCCTTTACCCAATTGGAAAAGAAAATGAATGCGGAGACTATCAACTCCCATGTTAAAATTTCAAAATATGTAAGTCGCGTTTTATATAGCTGTTTTATTACAACACTTTTTACCCTTACATACCATGTCTATAAAGATAACGAATTTGAGCGTCACTATAACCAACAATTGGTCTCAAATTTTAACGCACAGCTAGACAACGCCTTTTATCGCTATTTTGCAATGCTCCACGGTATCAAAGCCGTTTTTTCAATGTCTCCGGATATGACTTTAAATCAATGGACACCCTATGCGCAGCAAATTTTATACCCGAAGCGCTATCCCGGCATTCATAGTATTGCTGTTATTAAACCTGTTTATAAAAAAGATATTGCAGACTTTTTAGAACAAGACCGCCAACAAAATTCTCGAAATCTAAAACTGATCTCTCCTGCAGACTATGCCCTTGATGAGTTAGGAATCATTCAATATGCTGCCTCAAGGGTTTCTAAATCATGGGAAGGTTTAAATGTTCGACAATATAAATCTACCCGTCAAGCTTTAGACTATTCCCGAGATGAAAATAAAACAAAAATGGTCTCTGTAAAGAACCTAAACGGAGAAGACCAAGAGAAGTTCAAACCTGTTTTTGTTATTTATGCACCTATTTATCATGCAAATATGCCAATAGATACCCCTCTTTCAAGGCGACAAAATTTTTACGGATGGGTAGCAACGCCTATTTATATTAAAGAACTTTTTCAAAATGTCTTAAAATCAAACCCCGATTTTAAAAAGATGAGGGTAACCCTTACCCTTAATCAAGAAAATCCCATAGACTTTTCCATAACGCCTCTATCAGCTCAAAAGCATACCGTTTTTAATCAAATAGTCAACAAGACCATTTCAGGATTAACCTTTCAAATTCATACGGGATATTACTATCCGGGGCTCACACTTTACGGAGGAAAACTTACCCTTCCGGCCTCTGTTATCACCGTCTTACTTATCGCTTTCATTATAAGCCTGTTGGTTACGGCTTTTTTCTGGTCCGTTCTAACGATGCGCCAACGGGCACTTGACCTTGCAAACAGAATGACAACTAATCTTTTTCACCAAGAGCAAAAATATCGGACACTCATTCAAAATGCCCCCGGTGTTATTTTTAGTTGCACCCCCAAACGCAATTGGCGAATGGATTATCTTAGTGAGCAATTTAAAGAAATTACCGGTTACGACTCCGGTGAATTCCTTAATAATACCCGTCGTTATATCGAAATTATTCATCCTGATGATATCTTGAAAGTTGAAAAAACCATCGGTCTTAAGCCACAACCCAACCACGAATACTTTTTAGATTATCGCCTGATTCACAAGAACGGAAGCATTCGCTGGATGCATGAGCGCGCAAAAGTTGTCCGCTTACCTCATACCCAAGAACTGCATCTTATGGGCTATTTCTTTGATGTTACCGCACAAAAAGAAAAAGAATCCGAATATCGCAACCTTGTTAATGCCCTTGAAAGTGCCGTTAACGGTGTTGCCTTTATTAATGAAAACGGATTTCACTTACGTATTAATGAAGCTTACAGCGATATTATGGATGCTAACGCTAAAGAACTACAATATAAAAGCTTTTTCGAACTTCTGAGTTCCCGTGATCAAGAAAAGCTCAGAGCTCTTATTGCCAACGGCTTTGAAGATAAAGAACGTGCTCTTTTAAATGTGGAAGCGTTCACCTTGGAGGGAAGAACCATTTACCTTTCCCTTGTGATTGTACCTGCTTATTCTGATGATATTACAAAGAAAATGACAGGTTTTTACGTCTTTGCAAAAGATATGTCCAATGAAGCCCGTCGGGAAAAGCAACTTTCCGAAGCCGTTAAAGCTGCGGAGGCTGCCAATCAAACAAAATCAACGTTCCTTGCCACGATGAGCCATGAACTTCGAACACCGCTTAATGCTATTATCGGCTATAGCGATATGCTTTTAGAAGATGCCCAAGAGAATGAGGATGACATGATTGTGGGAGACCTTACGAAAATTAATAATTCGGGGCGTCACCTTTTATCTATCATTAATGATATCTTAGATGTTTCAAAGCTCGAGGCCGGAAAAATGACCATTCACCTTGAAACCTTTGACATCAAAGAGATTTCAAAAGCAATATTGGATATTATCTATCCCGCTGCTAAAAAGAACAACAATAAAGTCATCCTTAACCTTCCCGATGATATTGGGGAAATGTACTCTGACCTTACAAAACTGCGTCAGATGCTTTTTAACCTTCTCAGCAATGCCTGTAAATTCACAAAAGACGGAACGGTCGCCATTGATGTCAAAGCCTCCTCAAAAGGCAACAGAGAGTTTGTTTCCTTTGTTATTTCTGATTCGGGAATCGGCATTACAGATGAGCAAATGGCAAGACTTTTCCAACCTTTTTCCCAAGCTGATAGCTCAACCACTCGTAATTTTGGCGGTACGGGGCTTGGTCTTACCATTACGAAAAAATTCTCTGAAATCCTAGGCGGTAAAATCATCGTCACAAGTAAGACCGGTGTCGGCACAAAATTTACCCTTGTTCTTCCTCGCAATACCCGCCAAAATATTGCCGATGAATACAACGGCAACAAAAAAACCAAGGGACAAAGCGCAGCCTAAGTTTCCTTCCGTAAAACTTTCCTGTTACAATACGCCATGATAAAAATAAATTCTTCTTCTCTCTTAGCTACCGGTGCTCAAGCCATTAAAAGCTATGTCAAAACCTTGCCCGATAAACCGGGGGTTTATCGCATGCTGAATGCAAAACAAAAAGTACTCTATGTCGGAAAAGCGCTCAGCTTAAAAAAAAGAGTGAATAATTACACCCTTCCCGATAAACTTCCCCTTCGTCTTCAACGAATGATTTCCGAAACCGCTCGCATGGAGTTTGTTATCACACCTTCGGAAGTTGAAGCTTTATTACTGGAAGCTAACCTTATAAAGCAATACGATCCCCCTTATAATATGCGTCTCAAAGACGATAAGTTTTTTGCTTATATTCATCTGTCCGACCACCCTTGGCCACGACTCTCAAAATACAGAGGGGATCGCGAAGAAAAAGGAGATTTTTTTGGTCCCTTTGTTTCCTCAGGAGCTATTGATGACGTGATTATCACCCTCCAGAAAACCTTTAAAATAAGGTCTTGTACCGACTCTTATTTCAAGGCTCGAACACGACCGTGCCTGCAATACCACATTAAACGGTGCAGTGCCCCTTGCGTTTCTAAAATCTCTGAAAAGATCTATCAAGAATCTGTTTCACAAGTCAAAACCATTCTTATGGGTAAAACACAAAAAGTTCAAAAAAGTTTAACAACCTCTATGCTAAAAGAAAGTGCTCGGCACAACTATGAACGCGCAGCACTGCTTCGAGATCAAATAAAAGCTCTCACAAAACTTCAATCCCATCAAACTGTCAATATCACAGATCTTAAAAATGCTGATTTTTTTGCTCTGGCAACCCTTAACGAACAGACTTGCATTCAAGGATTTTTCTACCGAAACGGCAGTAATTACGGCACGCATAGCTTTTTTATACAAGGGACGATCGAACAATCAAGAGAAGATATTTTTGAAGCTTTTCTCCTGCAGTTTTATACAGGAAAACAAATTCCGCCTTATATTTTTACAAATTTTTCCCTAGAGGATCCGCTTTTACAAAAAGCTCTTCAGCAGAATCAACCCCACAAAATTACCCTTGCCGCCCCTCAAAGGGGAACGAAAAGAACTGTTCTTGAAACGGCCTTTAAAAATGCCGTCGAGTCTTTGCAACGGCAACTCATTTCTAAGAAAAAAGAACAAGAGCACCTTGAAAATCTATCGGACATCCTTGACCTTTCCCGTCCCCTTAAACGCATCGAAGTTTATGATAACAGCCATATTCAAGGCACAAACGCCATTGGCTCTATGATTGTTTCGGGACTGCAGGGGTTTGAGAAAAAGCACTATCGAAAATTTACTATTAAATCCGCAGAAATAACACCCGGAGATGACTTTGCCATGATGGCAGAGGTTCTAAAACGGCGTTTTCAAGGGTCTCTTACCAAAGATAAAGAACGATCACCCTTCCCGGATCTGGTTATCATTGACGGTGGCAAAGGCCAATTGAGTGCGGCCCAAAAAGTCTTCGATGAATTTAATATCGATATCCCCCTCCTCGCCATTGCCAAAGGAGCGAATCGTAATGCCGGAAAGGAAACTTTTTTCACAAAAAAATCACCTCAAGGATTTAAACTGGGCCAACACCTTGAAACCCTTCATTACTTGCAACGCCTGCGAGATGAAGCACACCGATTTGCCGTTACCTTTCACCGCGCAAAACGCACGAAGGGTTTGAAAAAGTCTCTTTTAGACACTATTTCCGGGATCGGCGCTGCGCGCAAACGTGCGCGAGTTGGCGATCGATTTCCTCGCCTGCGGGTTGGATCCAGAGCGGGCGGTTTTCTTCCGCCAGAGCGCGGTGCCGGAGGTCAACGAGCTGGCTTGGATCCTCTCGACGGTCTGCCCGATGGGGTTGTTGGAGAAATGCCATTCCTACAAGGACAAGTTGGCCAAGGGGTTGGCCCCCACTCATGGACTTTTTGCCTATCCGGTTCTCATGGCGGCGGACATCCTCATTTACGACAGCGAACTGGTGCCGGTGGGTAAGGACCAAAAACAACACATCGAAGTGGCCCGCGATCTCGTCCTGAAATTTAA
>CAJDWK010000036.1_pt1 | contig 14315 bp, 9 predicted proteins | sample 7391621 | NCBI WGS metagenome assembly CAJDWK01 (sample SAMEA7055734, study PRJEB34461) | soil metagenome | biome: terrestrial ecosystem; feature: Peninsula; material: soil | place: Antarctica | collected 2016
TTGACCTCCCTGATCTAAACCTAAAACCTTCTTCAGAATAAATCAAAAGCGGACATTTCTAAATTGCTCAACAGGACATTATCAAATTGCTCCTACATTCACCGGCTTTGACCTTGACCGTTGTTTTAACATGGTCCTTTAAAATATCAAATTCAACGGCCGTTGAATTGTCGGCAATGATACTTCCGACCACTTGGGTAATACTACTTCCCCTAAGTTCAACGTCCAAGGTAATGAAGCCGTCCTTATATTCCACAGGAGTCACGATTAATTCCGTACCGATAGGTGTTTCTGTGATATTACCGCCAAATTGTCCCGCAAGGGCAATATGTTTGTTCGTACCGGAGAAAAAGTCTGCAGCTTTACCGACGGTTGCGGTTAGGGTGGGGCGTCCGATAATTTCAACAACTTCATCGCTGGAGTTTGCGATATTAAGGGAATAGTTTAAAGTTCCAAAGGAAATACCTTGGGTGATGAGGCTGGCCGTACCCCCTTTTAGAGCCTCTCCGGCATCAGCAGCTCCTCCAAGGGCTGTGTTAGAAGAAGTCGAAGAATTGTTTGTGGGAAAAATAGGAGCGCCTGCCGAGATTGGACCTGAAGTATTTCGCGCTCTAAAATAGTTAAAGGGAGACAAAGACATGGTAAAAGTTTCCATGATATTATTACCTTTGAGTGTTTTTCCTGCTTCCGAGACACGCATGATAACGGCATCAACAACAATCATATCTTCTTGGAAATCTTTAATGATAATTTGGTTTTCTTGCTCTGCTTTAGGGGCTTCTGCAACGGGGGTGACGGTTGGGGCAGGGGCTGCGGCAACGGGCTCCGGTGCTATTTCAGCGGCGGGTTCGGCTGCGGCTGTTTCTGCCGGTGCAGGAGCCGGCGCAGTATCGGCTTGAGCGACAAGGCGACCCGAATTATGCAGATCTTCCCAATCTTGTACTCGTCGTTCAAGGTATTTCTTGTGTCTCTTTCCAACAGGTAACGTACTATATTTCGCAAGGTAAATTTGGGCTTGTTCTTTCCTGCCGAGGGCTGCATAAATGAGGGCTGCCGCGCGTATATTGCGCGCTTCATCGGGTTGAGCCGTCATAACGCGATCAATACTCATGGCAGCTGTTTTAAGGTCACCCAAGTGATAGGAGGCTGTGGCCAATTCAAACTGGGCATCCATATGCCTTGAGTCGAGCAAAAGAACGTTGGAGAAAAACTCTTGTGCTTTTACATAATCCTTTTTAGCTGCTGCAATACGTCCCAGTTGAAGCGACGCAAGGGTATTGCTAGGATCAATTTTAAGTACCTGTTCAAAGCCGGCTTGGGCAAGGGTAATTTTGGCAACATCGCCGTCCTTTGACATAAGGTGGTAGGTTAAGGCGTTTAAGGCATGGACTTGGGCGTTTAAGGGATCGTCAATAAGCAGGGAATTAAAAGTCTTAGACGCCAATTGAAGATTACCCTTAAGCATTGCTTTCATACCAAGGGCTATTTGTCGATCTTCTGAGGTTTTATGTTCGACCTTAAGAATTTGAGCAAGAGTCAAATCCTGCTCTTCTTGTCCTGCCATATGAGAGGTTTTAGACCCCTGATCTTGACAGGCTGCGAGTAAGAGGGCCGTTGCAGAAATCATAATTTTTGATGATATCTGCGCTTTGGTTTTTCTGTTATTTTTTATGTTCACGATACGGACTCCCTGTAAACTAGCTAGAAATTTAATATAATTTTCATCAATTTTTAAAGACTTGTAAAGTCCTTTTAAAAAATACACTCCTTATTAAACTTAGCGTTTGCAAATACAACACACTTCCGGGAAAATACCTATAAAAAGAAAAGATTTTTCATATGCATAGCCTTATCGTCGGAAAATTCCCCGAGACCCGTCTACGTCGCAACCGTCAAAAAAGCTGGTCTCGTTCATTAATGGCGGAAAATAGCCTTAAACCGGAGGATCTTATTTGGCCTGTCTTTGTACGAGAAGAAAGCGTTGAGGCAGATTTTGCTTCTCTGCCCGGTGTAAAGCGCTATTTAATTGCCGACTTATTGGATGAAATAGCGCAGGTTTCACCACTGGGCGTAAGAAGCATTATGCTTTTTCCTGTGGTGGCTCAAGATAAGCGAGACGAGACCGCTAGTGAAGCTTTTAATGAAGACGGGCTTTTATGTCAAACGGTCAGAGCTATTAAAGAGCGTTTTCCCGAGGTCGGCGTGATAACCGATGTGGCCCTTGATCCTTATACAAGTCATGGTCAAGACGGCCTTGTTATTAACGGCCGGATTGATAATGACGAAACCCTTAAAGCCCTTGAGCGCCATGCCGTTGTGCAGGCAAAGGCAGGAGCCGATGTTATCGCGCCCTCGGAAATGATGGACGGGCGTGTTAGTGTCATCCGTCGTGCTCTTGATGCTCAAGGTTTTAGTGATGTGTCGATCATGTCCTATGCGGCAAAATATGCCAGCTGTTTGTATGGTCCGTTCCGTGAGGCCTTGGGGTCAAAAGGCTGTTTGGGATTGGCCGATAAGCGGACTTACCAAATGGATCCTGCCAACCTTGATGAGGCGATACGAGAAGTTGCCCTCGATATTCAAGAAGGCGCCGACAGTGTGATTGTTAAGCCCGGCATGCTTTATTTAGATGTGGTGCGCCGCGTCAAAGACACTTTTAAAATCCCGACGATCTCCTTTCAGGTGAGTGCGGAATATGCCATGTTGAAACTGGCTGAAAAAGACGGTTTTTTGAATTTTGATGAAGCTATTCTTGAATCCTTGTTGTGCTTTAAGCGGGCAGGAGCCGACGGTATCATTACTTATGCAGCCCCTCGTGTGGCGCAACTTCTGACAAAACAACGTGATCACCAAAAAGGAATTAAAGAAAGTGCGTAAAAAAAATATTTCTTTTTCAACCCTCTGTCGGATCGTTTCTCCTCTTATTTTAGGCGTCACTCTTTCAGGATGTATAGGGTCTCAGTTTGTTGTTGATGATGCGGATGATGAAGTTACTTTTCCAAGCCTCCATGATGTGCCCGAGCGCCCCGACTTGCCGGATCGCTCTGCCTATACAGAGGTAAAAGACAGTCTTTCTTTATCACAACAAGAAACACTTGATGAAAATACCCGATTGCGTAAAAAACACGGGCTATGAAAACTTAACCGTGCTTTTTTTGCTCGGCTAAAATAAGCTCGATAATGTCATTTGCCCGCACAAGAGCTGTTTTTTCTTTGGCAAGGTGCAAAGTACGCTTGGCCTGTGAGAGAGCCAACTCCGGATTGCCGAGGGTTAGGGCTTTTTCAGACAGGGCTAAAGCAAGGAGCCCTTTGTTTCCTTGACGACCATGGATGACGGCTAATAAGTGCCAAGCCATGGGATTCTTATTTTCTTTTCGCAATACAAGGTGGAGTTCCCGCAATTCTTTTGTCAAGTCAACTTGAGGCAGCTCTAAGGCCGCTTGCACAGCCGAAAGGCGAATAAGAGGATTATCGGGTGCGAGAGAAAGAGCGCGTTGATAAGCAGCATAAGCCTCGGCTACCTTACCGTTTTCAAAGAGAATTTGTCCTTTGAGTTCATGTAAATAAGAATCATTAGGGTTTTGATCTAGCAGCGGATCAAGCTCCATGAGGCTCCTTTGTAAATCACCGTTTCTGTAATAAGCTATGGCTCTGGCATAACGGTCAAGCGTTGCGGTTTTAGAAGGAGGATGCTGAATCAAGGTTGTCATAGGCGAATTCATGAAAGCTTTAATTTTCACCACCATACGGTCAAATCGCTCATAGAGTCGGCCGGGCAAAGGCTTTCCTTGTGTCTTTAATTGTCCGATGACACTGTTAAGCATATCAACACGAAGGCTTGAAAGAGGGTGAGTACGCATATAAGCATCTTGGCGATCAACGCTGCGTAATTCTTGCTTTGCAAGATAAGCCATAAAGCTTTCAAGGCCTTTGGCTGTCCATCCCAATTTATCGAGGAAACGAACAGCAGCCTGATCAGCAGAGGCTTCTTGGCCTTGGCTGTAATGCATTAAAGATCCCATAGCAATTTGCTGCCCTGCCATCATAGCCCCCATGGCCGCATCGGGAGAGCCTGCAATGGCGGCAACAATACCAAGAGCGGCAGACGCCATGGCAATAAGTGACGAACGGTTAATGCTATCTTGAAAGCGAGCCACGTGCCCCAAGGAAAGGTGGCCGGTTTCGTGGGCTAAAACCCCAACAACTTCATCAAGGTTTTTGGCTTTCGTAATCAGAGCCGTATTAATGAAGATGGAAAAATCAATGCTGGCAGCCGCATTAATTTCAGAACTGGCTACAATATAAAGATTTAATAGCTTTGGATCAAGGCCGGCAACTCTAAAAATAGGATGCATAATTTCAAGGAGAATAGCTTCGATTTCGCTGTCGCGGATAATATTGTCCTCTTGAATGACGGGGGCAGCTTGAACGCTTTTGAGAGTAAGGAAAAAAGACAAGAATAAAATCAAAAGAAACGAGGGCTTAAAGGGTTTTATAGAAATTTGAGGGCTCCTTTGTGATGGTCACTTCTTAGTCTAAGCGTTTTAAAGAGGAATGACCATAGAAAAGTCTGCAAAAGACCTCTTTTGCAGACTTATATAATAACATCCCGTTTTTTTCTATTTCTATTCTAATAATTTTTTTAACCAACTTTTACGCGGATGCGTTGCTTTTTTTTTCTCGTCAGATATTACCGTATTGCCGTCAATATCCGGTTTTTTTGGTGGAATTTTGTTACCGTCGGCCTCTACTTTATTAGGAGAGGGGCGGTTAGGCAGCTTTTTTTCAACTGTCTTTTTATCCTCACTCTTATCGGACTTTTTATCCACAACTTTATCAGACTTTCTTTCGAGGGCCTTTTGAACAGTTGAAATTTCTTGAGGTTTGGTCTCTGTACCGGATTTTTGGGCTTGCGGTCTTCTGCGAGGCGCAGAGCGTCGCCTTGAATTTCTTCTAGGTTCCTCATCACCCTTAGGTTTTTCAGCTATTTTCACGTCAGAATCACCTGTGATCGGTTTTGCTTTTGTTTCTCCGTCACTTTCAGGTTTATTCTGAGAAGGACGATTCCCGCGACGTCGATTTTGAGAACGGCGTTTTTGAGCATTTCCGTCGGTCTTTTTCTCATCATCGGCGGTGGTTTTTTCCGTGTCACGTTGAGAATCTGTTTTTTTCTCCGTAGTCTCAGGGCGATTTCTGGAGCGATTATCACGACGCCTTGAATTGCTTTGTTTTTTCTCTTGATCTTTCTCTTGGGGGATTTCTTCTCCCTCTATAATGTCGTTATCATTATCAGAGCTTTTATTTTTGCGTTCTATTTGCATCATTTTAAAATTAGGGGCGATAAGAGCGTGGTCGCCCTCAATAACGATATGCATTTCGTGACGCATTTCAATATCGGCCAAGTGATCGCGTTTTTCGTTCAATATATAAAAAGCAACGTTTGTCGGTACAAGTGCCTTAATTTTAAGAGAACGATTCGTGATACCTTCTTCATCAAGCGAACGCAAAATAAGAAGGGCCATAGATTCTGTCGAGCGCACATGACCTGTTGTATGACAATGCGGACAAGGTTGAGAGCTTGTTTCAAGCATGCTGGGACGCAAGCGTTGGCGTGAGAGTTCAAGAAGGCCGAAAGGAGAGATTTTGCCCATTTGGACACGTGCTCGGTCATTTTTAAAGGATTCGCGAACCTTACGCTCCACTTGATGGACATGTTTACGGTCATCCATATCGATAAAGTCGATGACTACTAAACCGGCAAGATCCCGTAAGCGGACTTGACGGGCAATTTCAGCTGCTGCTTCAAGATTGGTGTTGAGAGCTGTTTCTTCAATGTGGCGTTCGCGAGTTGCGCGCCCCGAGTTAATGTCAATGGAAACGAGTGCTTCCGTCGGATTGATCACAATGGATCCCCCGGAGGGCAACATAACCGTTGAGTCGTGCATTTTCTCAATTTGATGTTCTACTTTATACTGAATAAAAAGAGGAACTTTTCTGTCTTTATATTGTTGAACGTTCTTTGCATGGCTCGGCAATAGTTTTTTCATAAAGGCTTTAGATGATTTATAACACTCATCGCCCGTTATAAGAATTTCACTAATTTCCTTGGAGTACTGATCCCGAATAACGCGCTTAATGATACTGTCTTCTTGGTAGATCAAAGCCGGTGCAATGGATTGAAGAGTTAAGTCTCGGATTTCACTCCATTGACGCGTCAAGTAATCGGTATCTCTTTTTATCTCTGCCTTGGTATGCCCCTGACCTGCCGTTCGGATGATAAGACCCATTTCCTTCGGGAGATCCAAGGATGCCAAGGTTTCCCGCAGGCTTTTCCGTTCTTTTGGATTGGCAATTTTACGAGAAATCCCGCCGGCTTGAGGAGAGTTAGGCATCAGGACACAATAACGGCCTGCAAGGGAAAGATATGTTGTGAGGGCGGCGCCTTTTTGACCGCGCTCTTCTTTAGTAACTTGAATTAAAAGAATTTGATTTTTATGGATAACCTCTTGAATCTTATACATTTTATGAAGAGGGGGGCGTCGGCGTCTTGCATCTTCGCCGGGATCCTCGTCCGAGTGATCAACGCTTTCTCCGGCAATAGTTGAGACAGCAGGCTCAAAATCACGATCCGTGTTATCTTCCAAGACATCGATAACCTCGGTGTCTTTTTCTTCAGGCTCGTCGTCCGGTTCTTCAATTTCAACAATCGCATCGGCGAGTTTGGCAGCAAGGGCTTCACGGTCGGAAACGGGGATACGGAAGTAATCGGGGTGAATTTCGCTAAACGCGAGGAAACCGTGGCGATTTCCCCCGTAATCAACAAAGGCCGCTTGCAAAGAAGGCTCGACCCGCATAACTTTTGCGAGATAAACGTTTCCTTTAATGGTTTGTTTATTCGTTGTTTCAATGTCGTATTCGATGAGGCGGCTTTTTTCATCGATAAGAGCCACACGGGTTTCTTCTTTATGAGCCGCGTCAATTAATAATTTTTTAGGCATGGTATATAACTCCGTTCCGGGATATTTGAAGAACAAATATCACCTTATTAAGGAGCTATTAGAGGATTAAAGAGGGAAGTTAGCTTTTGCAAAAGGGTATAGAAATGCCTATAATAAGGAATCTATACGTTAGCCGCAGTTTCTTCAAGGCTCTTGGGTAAGAAGGCCCTCAAAAGCCCTTCGACATGAGACTTTTTACGTCTGTCATGGGGAAAGTTCGAGACTATCGGCTCTTTCTTTTCCGGAGAGTTTCTGTGCGTATTTGTCAACAAAAGCATTTAACTTTATAAACCTAAATTAATCTTAATAGCTCTGCTATTTTCAGTGAAGGCGCTTTTTTTTCTTACTTTAAAGGCACTGTATCTGAAATAGCGGTTAAAAATTCATGTGATCTTAATGTCACACGCAATAAAAATATTACTTTTTCACATTAGTCTTTTTTTTTGTCGTCCACAACCATTTATTTTTTCTCCTCCTTTTTGCAAAATGTCGGTTATACTGCTTTTAAGAAAAAATCTCGATTAAACCTTGGCCAAGATGGATTGCAAATTAAGGGCTTTAGCTCTTTATTTTTTATGCCTTTTTATGATGGTGAAAAATGCGGATGCTTTTTCATTGCGTGAAGGCAGTCACAAAAACTTCACTCGTGTTGTTATTGAATCTGACAGAGGCGGTTCTTTAATCTCGAAACGCACCCTTGACGAACAGAAAATAGAGCTTACCTTAAAGGGCGGATTGTGCCGAGATATAAAAAATCACCCAAAGATTCGTTCTAAGATTATACGCCTCTGGAGCCTGGACGATTTACCGAAAAGTCAGTGTAAGGTTACCCTTTCTCTTTATCAAAAAGCCTTATTAAAACGTGTTTTTTTATTAAAACAGACCTCAAAATACCCCGCACGAGTTGTTATTGACATCGGGCAGGGAGCCTTGCCGTTCGAAGGCCTTCCAAAGAAAACAGTTTCAAAAATTGTACCCGGCTTTAAACCGATTCTTGAAACAACCGGTGCCGTTACCCTCGAAGATTGGCAAGGAGAGCCTCCTCCAAAGCCGGCTTTCATGACCGGAGTTCCTCTTGAGGGAGGTGTCTTTTTTCATCCTCAACTTTGTTTAAAACCTTTTAGGCCCACAATTGTGATTGACCCGGGGCACGGAGGGCACGATCCGGGCTCTGTGAGTTGTCGAGGGTATTTTGAAAAGCATGTGACGTTAGCGGCTGCAAAAAATATTTCTGCAGAGCTTCAAAAGACAGGACGTTATCATGTGATTCTAACGCGAAAGAAAGATAAGTTTGTGGCAAAACGGGAACGTTTTGCAAAAGCAAGAGAATCACAGGCTGACTTTTTGATTTCACTTCACGCCGATAGCCATCCCTTAAAAGATTTAAGGGGTATAACGATTTATACTCTATCTGCAAAGGCTTCGGATGCAGAGGCCGAACGCCTTGCAAAGCAGGAAAATAAATCGGAATTTTTAGAGGAATTGCAGTTTACGGAAAGCGCAACAAGGGATGTTTCAAACGTTCTTATTGATATTGCGCAGCGAGGCTCAAAAAACACAGCTTTGCAATTGGCTGAAAAAATCCACAGCTGTTTGCGGAAGAATAAAGCGGGCAAATTAATGACTCTGCGTTCTGCCGATCTTGCTGTTTTAAAAGCGCCGGACACGCCTTCAATTCTGATAGAGTTGGGGTATCTTTCCAATGAAAAAGATGAGAAACTGGTCAGATCGGTTGCTTACCAAAAAAAAATAGCCCGATCCCTTGTTGAGGCATTGGGGCAATATTTTGATAAAGACTAAAAGGAAAGAAGAGTGGGTCGTTTTATTTCTTGGATCGTCAGCTTAACTGTTGCAGGGCTTTTGCTGGGCGCTATTTTTGCGGCGGGAATTTTTTACTATTACGGAGCAGGGCTTCCCGACTACAAAACCCTGGCTTCTTATGAACCGCCCGTTGTTTCAAGACTTTATTCCGGTGACGGTAAAGTGTTTGCGGAGTATGCCCATGAAAAGCGAATTTATGTGCCTCTTGATGTCGTGCCGTCCCATGTGCGTAATGCCTTTTTATCAGCGGAGGATAAAAACTTTTATTATCACTTTGGAATTGATATCCCCAGTATTATTGCAGCCGCAGTCACAAACGTAAAACATATGGGAACATCAAGGCGTCCTGTGGGAGCTTCAACGATTACTCAACAAGTTGCCAAGAACTTTTTACTTACAAAAATTTCCCATATGGTTTCCTTAGAACGCAAAATAAAAGAAGCTATTTTATCTCTTCGCATTGAAAAAGCCTATACGAAGGACTATATTTTCGAACTCTATTTAAATGAAGTTTATCTTGGGAGTCGCTCTTACGGTATTGCTGCTGCCGCTTTGAATTATTTTAACAAAAGTCTACAAGAGCTTACTATTGCGGAAGCCGCTTTTTTTGCAGCCCTGCCAAAGGCTCCCAGTCGTTATCATCCTAAACGTAATCCTAAGTTAACCTATGCGCGGCGTAACTGGGTTATTGACCGCATGCGTATTGACGGCGTGATTACGGAAGCAGAAGCTCTCGAAGCAAAAGCCGAGAAAATTGTTTTACGGAAACGTAATTTGTCTTCTGTTGTGAAGGGAAACTATTTTGCCGAAGAAGTACGCCGTGAGCTCATTAAAAGTTTTGGCGAGAAATCCGTTTATCAAGACGGTTATGTTGTGCGCACCACTCTTGATCCGCGCTTGCAAAAGCTTGCAGAAGAGGCCCTGCAAGACGGCTTAATAACCTATGATCGAAACCATGGGTGGCGCGGTGCGATAACACATCTATCTCTTCAGCAAGGTGATATTTTAGGGGAAGGAAAGACGGCTCGTTGGGTTAGCGCGTTGAAAAGTATTGTTCAACCTGCCGGCATGGAGCAGTGGCAGCTTGCCGTTGTATTAGATATTGACTCGGCGGCTGTGAAAATCGGCTTTGCCGACGGCAGTGTCGGCTATATCACTTTGCCGGAAATGAAATGGGCAAGGCGATGGATTAATGATGAGGCAAGAGGCGATGTGATTCGTCATCCGAAACAGGTCTTAACAATTAGAGATGTTGTTTTAACGGATGTTCTTTATGAGGAAATTAAAAAGGAAAAACTGAAAAAAGGGGATCTACCTGAAAAAGAAGATAAAACAAACTTAGGAGAAGATCTTCAAGAATCTGTTTTGGCACTATATAAAGGAAAACAGGCCTTTAAACTCTGTCAAATCCCGGCTGTTTCAGGGGCAATTGTTGCTATGGATCCGACAACCGGAAGGGTTTTAGCGATGCAAGGCGGTTATAGTTTTGAGCTTAGTCAGTTCAACAGAGCAACCCAAGCCATGCGTCAAACGGGCTCGGCTTTTAAACCGTTCTCGTATATTGCCGCCTTTGAAAAGGGATTGACGCCCTCAACGGTTTTGGAAGATACACCGCTCGCCATTGATCTTGGCTACGGCCTTGGTATTTGGCGCCCTAAGAACTGGGATGAGAAATTCAAGGGGCCTATCACGGTGCGTCGTAGCTTTGAACTTTCTCGAAATGTGGCTGCTATTCGTATGGTTCACGAATTGGTCGGCATGAAAAATGTTGTGGACGTAGCAAAGCGCTTTAATGTGGATAGGAATATGCCGGTACAACTCTCGGGTGTTTTAGGAGCCAGCGAGACAACGCTTTTAAGACTAACGGCTGCGTATGCTATGATTGCTAATGGCGGCAGACTTGTAGCACCGTCTTTTTTTGATCATGTGCAAGATCGCCGAGGCAAAACTATTTTGGTGAATAGTTATGACTTATGTGAAGGCTGCGAGGCCAAGGATCCGAACATTCTTCCTCTGTTAAGAGATTTGCGCCCTCAGGTGACGAATCCTATTTCTGCTTACCAAATGACCGGTCTTTTGCGAGGAGCTGTCGAACGGGGTCTCGGCAGTACCATGAAATCCATTCCCCACCAGATTGTGGTTAAATCCGGTACGACCAACGATTATCGTGACGCATGGATGATGGGATATTCTCCAACTTTAGTTTTGGGGGTTTATGTTGGTTTTGATACGCCGCGCACCCTTGGTAAAAAGCATTATGGTACAAAAGTATCCGGTCCTATTTTTAAAAATTTTATGGAAAGGGCTTTAAAAGATACGCCTGAAGTCCCGTTTAAAATGCCGAAGGGGTTGAAACTGGTTCGTGTGAATGCATTTACCGGCGGAAAAGCGCAAGGCGGTGAACCCAACACCATTTATGAAGCCTTTAGAGCAGGCACAGAAGTCACTCAAGCTTATAACGTTCCCCATTGGGACGGAGAACACGAACAAGCAGGAGAGGACGGTGGTGAACACAGCGGTGAGAGCGGCGGTTATCCTCAAAATCTCTATGGTAGTCCCTTTGCACCAATGCCGGGCTCGGAGGCCTCATCCCCTCAAACATCTCCCGATAGAGTAGGGCAAGGCGTACCTTCCGATAACCCTTATCCTTCGTCTCTCGGAGGGGCGCCAAATAGTGGGGATGTCTCCGGTACAGGCGGTTTGTATTAAAAATTTTTCCTTAATTATCGGTTGAGAACTAAAGCCATATCGTTCTCCGCACCTTTTTTACCGAGAGGCCCTGAAAATTAAGGCGCTGAAATAGGAGGTGCTATTCAAAGCACCAGTCGAGATAAAGTCTCTCTTTAATCTCCGGTGGAATTATTTTTACATATCCTTAACTTGACGGTGACTTCCTAAAATGAAAGAATAAGAAAGGTTATAGTTCCTTTCTCTGTCGCACAGTAAGTGCATATTTGGCACCGTGTGTTATAGTAAGAGATAGGCCAAAGGTTTAAAACGTATAGGTGCATGATAATAAAGGCTAATCATAGGGGCCTCATAAGGGATTGAATAATAGGGGTGAAGAGGCTCACCTGCCGAACGCAAAAGGGGAAAATGCTTGATTAGATTCAAGTGTCCCGAATAAAGTATTTTAACGATGCCAATAAAAATAAAAAGAATCCTTTATGAGATCAAAAAATAGAAAATTTTCGAATGTCACCTTTAACTTCCTGCAAAATAAAATCATACAATTTGTGATGTTAGGCAGCGGACTTGTTCTTCTGCTCTTGCTTTTCTATTTTCTATCTTCTTTTTTGAGTGAGGATAAACACGGCATTGACTATAAAACCTCTCAAGTTCTCAAGGTTGCTATTGTTTGTTGTGTGACGTGGATCATCATGCGCCTTTTCCGTGTCGTCCTGATGCATAGCCACAAATATAAAACTGTCAAAAATGTATCACATTATATTATCGTCTTCTTTAATTGGGGCGTTTCCCTTGGAGCGGTTATCTTTATCGCCATTGTTATTTTTGAACAAGCTTCGTGGGGATTTCTCACAGCAGGAGGAATTGTAGGAGCAGGAATAGCCTTTTCCGTTCAAGGTATCGTCTTGGATATTATTTCCGGATTGGTTTTAGCTTTAGCGCGCTCTTACAAAACAGGGGATTGGATTTGTTTGAATGAGAAAATGGTGGGAGAAATTGTTAAAACTTCTTGGCGTCATATCGAGGTCAGAACAAAATATAATAGTGCAATTGTGATTCCTAACCGTCACCTAACTTCGGAGATTTATGAAAATCTTTCCCGCTTTGGGAAAATTTACAGGCAGGATGTAAACATCTCCCTTGGCCATGATATACCCATTGAGCGTGCAGAAGCCGTACTGACGGATGCCTTGCTTCGTATTCCCGAGGTCACCAAAACCGGCCTTCATGAGGTGTGGGCAGAATATGTAGGCGAGGGCGGTATTCGTTATACCCTGCGCTTTGGTTATGAGGGGCTCCGTATGATGCGCCCTATACGCCATAAAGTTTTGTTATCGGCCACAAAAATATTACACGAAAATAATATGCATGTTTCGGAAAAATTGGGGAGTTATTCTTTATCAAAGACTGTTCCTTATTTCCAATCGGATCCCATGCCTGCTAAAGATTTTCTAAGAAAAATCACGCTTTTTAAGGTGCTTACCGAAGACGAAATTGAAAAACTTGTCGATCACATAGACTATTCTTTTATAGAACCGGGGGATGATCTTATTGTAATTGACGATGTTCGTACTTCGCTCTTTATTATTGCAGAAGGCGTTGTAGATGTCATCATACCTCTCAAAGAGGGTGAGAAATTAATTAACAAGGTCTTGGCAACCTTAGGCGCCGGAAATTTTGTTGGGGAACGCTCTCTCCTTATGGGGGAAAAACGCTCCGCAACGGTTCGAGCCAGAACGCAGATTTTAGCCTATAAAGTAACAAAAGAAGCTTTCGAACCTCTTTTAAAGGCCAGACCTAAAATCGTTGATGCGCTTGCCGAGGCTCTCATCGAACGTGAACAGGATACATTCGAAAAGATACGCGATATTAAAGATATTGATAAGAAAAGAACACTTAAAGAAGAGCTTGTACAGCGTATTAAAGAATTTTTCGGGGTCTAAAATGTAGAATTCATCAAAAAACCTTCTATGGCTGTCGCTCACTATGATTACCAAGGGGGTAAAAACGTTGTGGAAAGCTGTTAAGGAACCTCGATTCTGCATCCTGATTTCCCCTGTTCGCAAGTATCGGAGGAAGACATTAAAGCTATTGCCGGTAAAGATTTCACTTTTCTCTTTCCGTGCAGCCGGAAAACCCCGGCCATATAAAGACCGGGGTTTTTTTATCAATTCAAGATCCTGTTAATGGGGAGATTCCCTCGCCTTAATAAGACACTAGAATTTCCTTTCGCTCAGACTATTCATTTTCTACTTCTTTAGAAATTTCATCCTCTTTAGGTGTCATTTCTTCTTCTATGACAACTTCAGCCTCTTTAAGGGTTACGTCTTCTTCTGTGACAACTTCAGCCTCCTTAGAGGTGGTCTCTACTTTTTTAGAAATTTCGTCCTCTTTAGGAGTGATTTCCTCTTCTAGGGGAGTCTTAACAGCTTCAGAGCTGTCTTTTTCTGAAGAGGTGCTTTCTCCTTCTGTTTTTTTGTCAAATGGTTTTTTGATTGCATCAACTGTTTCTACGCTCTCTTCAACAGTTTTTTTTACCGTTTCAACACCTTCTTTCAATATTTGAAGAACACCCAGATCACTAGCCATAGCATTTTGAGAAGTCAGGGTTGTTACAAATCCAATCGTTAATAATTTTATATATTTCATTTCTATCCCTTTTTCTGTTTAACAATTAAATAATTTCTGTCTAATAAGTATATAAAAATAAAGTCATTTACCTCCAGCCAAGCTGGAGGTTTGAGACGCTTCGCTAGGACCGCTAGAAGCGGTTATTCATACTTTACTTGAAAAAGCTCAGCTGGCTTA
>CAJDWK010000037.1_pt1 | contig 13884 bp, 17 predicted proteins | sample 7391621 | NCBI WGS metagenome assembly CAJDWK01 (sample SAMEA7055734, study PRJEB34461) | soil metagenome | biome: terrestrial ecosystem; feature: Peninsula; material: soil | place: Antarctica | collected 2016
ACTTGTTAACCCGTTCAACGGCCGTAATGGCAACACTTTTTTTTGTGTCCACCCTTGTATTAGCTATGAATTTTAAGGGGTCAAAAAGCTCTGAATCTATTTTGGATGCCGTTTCTTCAAAATACCAAATCCAAAAAGAAATGCCGTCGATTGACCACTCAAAGCCTACCTTGCCAACGGAGTCTGAAGCCCCTGTTACGCCGGTTGAGTCGACAAAGCCTGCTAATTAAACAATCTTAAAACCCTTAACGTGAAAAGTCGCTTTTATAATGAGTCCTAAAATTATTTTTGTAACCGGTGGCGTCCTATCTTCTTTAGGAAAGGGCATCTCCGCTGCAAGTTTAGGGGCTTTGCTTGAAGCACGGGGATATAAGGTTCGTTTGCGTAAGTTTGAACCTTATTTGAATGTTGACCCCGGGACTATGAGTCCTTTTCAACACGGTGAGGTTTATGTGACCGAAGACGGGGGAGAGACAGACCTTGATTTGGGGCATTATGAGCGTTTTACATCTCTTAATACTCGACGTTGCGATGCCGTTTCAACGGGACAAATTTATTCGAAGGTTATTGCAAAAGAACGCCACGGCGATTACCTCGGTGCAACGATCCAAGTTATTCCCCATATTACCAATGAGATTAAAGAACATATTACTCACAATATCGAAGACGATATTGACTTTTTAATTTGTGAAATAGGAGGAACCGTCGGTGATATAGAAGGCCTTCCTTTTTTGGAGGCTATTCGCCAGTATGCCAACGATGTGGGACGGGAAAATGTTTTATTTATGCATTTAACGTTAGTTCCTTTTATTAAAACGGCTCAAGAACTTAAGACAAAACCATCTCAGCATTCTGTAAAAGAATTACAAAGCATGGGCATTCAGCCGGACATTTTGCTTTGCCGTACGGAGGTGCCTTTGCCTCTTGATGCGCGGCAAAAACTTGCTTTGTTTTGCAATATTAAACCGGAATGTGTTATTGAAGCCTCCGATGTCGATAGTATTTATCGTGTGCCCTTGGCTTACTTTAAAGAGGGCTTGGATACACAAGTTTGCAAGCACTTCGGCTTAGACTCAAAAACACTGCCTGATTTATCGCTTTGGGAAGAGGCGGTTCAACGCGCCACAACCCCGAAAGGAGAGGTATCCGTTGCCGTTGTCGGAAAATATACCGGTCTTCAAGATGCTTATAAATCCATTGCCGAATCTTTTCAGCATGCGGGTATTGCCAATGAATTAAAAGTAAACGTTACATGGTTGAATGCTGAAGATTTAACCGATGAGAAGACGACGGCTAATAGCTTAAAAGGCTTTCAAGGTATTTTAGTGCCGGGTGGACACGGAGAACGCGGGACTGATGGAAAAATGCGGGCTATTCGCTATGCACGTGAGAATAATGTGCCTTTCTTCGGTATTTGTTTGGGAATGCAATTAGCCGTTATCGAGTTCGCTCGCCATATTTTAGGATTAAGGGAGGCTCACTCCACTGAATTTGAAGAAACAGCCCATCCCGTTGTCGGGCTTATGAAATCGTGGAACCAAGACGGAAAAGAAGTTAAGCGCTCTCGCAAAGGAGATCTCGGCGGTACCATGCGACTTGGGGCTTATGAGTGCATTTTGACCGAGGGTTCTTTAGCCCATAGGGTTTATGGCACAGATTATATTGTTGAACGTCATCGCCATCGTTATGAAATGGATAGCCGTTATCGTGATCGCTTTGAAGCAGCAGGGCTGCAAATCACGGGAACGTCTCCCGACGGCGCTTTGCCTGAAATTATTGAGATCAAAGACCATCCTTGGTTTTTGGCCATGCAGTTTCATCCGGAATTTAAGTCAAAGCCTATGGCCGCTCATCCGGCCTTCGTGGCCTTTGTAAAGGCGGCTCATTCCCTATAACCCTATAATATGTATATAAAAATAAGTAGATAAAGTAAGGATCAAATAAATGAAAATGCAAGAGCAAAGAACAGTAACAGTAGGCGGAAATGATGTTGCGTCTTTGACATTTTCAAATGACTTGCCCTTGAGTTTGATTCTGGGGCCTTGTGCCGTGGAAAGCCGTGATCATGCCCTTGAAATGAGCCTTGCGCTTAAGGAAATAGCCGATAAAAAAGGCATTTCCATTGTTTATAAATCTTCCTTTGATAAGGCAAATCGTACCAGCAATAAAAGCTATCGAGGTGTCGGTATTGAGAAGGGGCTCGAAATTCTGGCCGAAGTGCGCTCAACAACCGGATTGCCGGTGATTACCGATGTGCATACGGTAGAACAATGTGCCATTGTCGGGTGCGTTGTCGATATGCTGCAAATTCCGGCATTCTTGTGTCGTCAAACGGATTTGCTGGTTGCCGCTGCCAAAACCGGTAAAGCCGTTAATGTGAAAAAAGGCCAGTTTCTAGCACCGTGGGATATGGCTAATGTAGCCAAGAAGATTCAAGATGCGGGCAATAACAAAACGCTTTTATGTGAACGCGGCACGTCCTTTGGATATAATACTCTTGTGAACGATATGCGCGGCTTGCCCATTATGGCGCAAACAGGTTGTCCTATTATCTTTGATGCGACCCATTCGGTGCAACAACCGGGTGGACAGGGCGAGACGTCCGGCGGAGATCGTCGTTATGTCGAACCTTTGGCAAGAGCCGCGGTTGCCATCGGTGTTGCCGGTGTCTTTATGGAAACCCATGCAGACCCTGATAAAGCCCCAAGTGACGGCCCTAACATGATTGTCTTAAAGGACTTGCCGGCTCTTATTGATCGCCTCATGGCCCTTGATACTGTTGCAAAAGGACTAAATCAAAATCTAAAAGCCGCCTAACGACCTAAGGAACTTGCTATGATCATAACCGTTGAACAGTTGACTGCCCGCGAAGTTTTGGATTCACGGGGAAACCCGACCGTTGAAGTTGATGTGCGTTTGTCAGATGGTGCTTTTGGTCGAGCCATTGTGCCGTCGGGTGCTTCTACGGGAAAATATGAAGCGGTTGAAAAACGCGACGGGGATAAAAAGCGCTACAGCGGCAAAGGTGTTCTAAAAGCTGTTGACGCTGTGAAATCACATATTGCGCCAAAAATTTTAGGCGCCGATCCCTTTGATCAAAAAGCCCTTGATCAACGCCTTATTGAACTTGACGGCACTGACAATAAATCAAATTTGGGAGCCAATGCTCTCTTGGGCGTGAGTATTGCCGTTGCCCGCGCGGCCGCTGCCTCTCAAAACAAGCCTCTTTATCGGTATATCGGGAATGACAAAAGTACGTTACTTCCCATGCCTATGATGAATTTTATCAATGGCGGGGCTCACTCCGATGCGCCTATTGATATCCAAGAATTTATGATTGTGCCCGTCGGTGCAAACCGTTTTTCAGAGGCGATCCGTATGGGGGCTGAAATTTTTCACGCCTTAAAATCTCTTTTAGCCTCTAAAAGTTTAAGCACGTGTGTTGGGGACGAGGGCGGTTTTGCGCCTCAACTCTCTTCTTCAAAGGATGTGCTGGATGCCTTGCTTCAAGCAGGTGAAAAGGCCGGCTATCGTGCAGGTAAGGATTTTGGTTTTGCCTTGGATGTGGCGGCTAACGAGCTATATCACGAAGAATCCGGCATTTATAGCCTCAAAGGGGAGGGGCAATGTTTATCCTCCGCCGAATTGGCGGACTACTACGAAGATCATTTTCGCGATTACCCGATCCTATCTCTCGAAGACGGTATGGCGGAGGATGATTTCGAGGGGTGGGCTTTGCTAAATAAACGTCTTGGTGAGCGCTATCAAATTGTCGGAGATGACCTTTATGTCACCAATTCCAAACGCCTTCAAATCGGGTTTGATCAGAACTTGTCTAATAGTATTTTGATTAAGCTTAATCAAATCGGGACTTTGTCTGAAACCCTCGAAACCATGAAAATGGCACAGACTCACGGATATACTTGTGTTGTCTCTCACCGCTCGGGAGAAACAGAAGACACAACCATTGCGGATCTTGCCGTTGCAACACGGGCCGGTCAAATCAAAACAGGCTCTTTGTCACGAACGGATCGTATTTGCAAATATAACCAACTCCTTCGTATTGAAGAAGAACTGGGCGACCGCGCAGAATTTATGAATCCTTTTTAAATTATCTAAGTTATTAAACACAATACCCTTAATTCTAGTTTTAAAAATCCCTACAAATCCTTATAAGGAATTTCATGCAATAGACATCAACAAAACTGATAAAAAAGTAAAATTTACTCTTCAAACAGATCAAATTTATAAAATAAAGGCTTTTCTATTATAGCTAAATAGTTTTTCATTTACACATATCTTTGAAGTGGTAATCAAGGTTTTCATAAAATGTTTTCGTGTCGTCATAGTATGACTTGAGTTGTTGTTTGATATTGGCCCACATGGGTTCAATTTTGTTGAGATCAGGTGAGTATGGCGGCTGAAATAGCACACGGCATCTCGCTACTTCAATGAGCTCAATGGTTCGCTTAGATTTATGGAAAGAGGCATTGTCAATAATGACGACCTGCCCCGGTCTCAGATCAGGCACGAGACATCGCTCTCAGCTCCCACAAGTTTATTTTTCCCGTAATTAATTTTCCATAATATATATTATGCGACTTATATATGTAGGCGCAAATTGATAATGTCCAAATTTCTTAACGCAGCTCCCTGCACTCTCCTGCAAAACAACCGTTTTAACTACGAACGTTCATCCTCATGGATTCGAACCCATGATTAAAGATATTTTTTATTATTATTTAGTAATTTTTTGGCTAAAAATATACGTAATTAATTTCAATAAATTTAAGAAGAGATAAAAGATGAAATGTTTTTTAAAGATTATAATCTTCCTGTTAGTTGTTGCTTCACCTTATGTACGTGCTTCAAATCGCTATATTGACTTGGATGAGTCTCAAATGAATCAAATTAAATATTATACAGGAGGTAATATAAGGTTCTATAATGAGTATAAGCCGAAGATCATAAAAAATATGACTTCTTTTCCCCTCTAATGTTGTGACCCTTTAACTGTTTATAGTATCGGTGAGCTTGAAGTATTTTTTTCTTCAGCTATAGAAGGAAATATTCCAAGGCTAGGGGAAGGCATACTTATCCCGGATTCCGAGCATTTAACAGAGATCGTAGCTATCAGGGGAAAAGCAGAGAGTAACGGGAATTGGTTCCACGCTTACATGGGGTATAATCCTCAGGACTATAAGGCACTTCGTCATAAGAAGGTATACAAGGCGCAATCTCCTTGCTCTTCTAATAAAAAGTACTGCTCATACAGAGGATATGAGCTTAAAGCTTTTTCTCGATGCTCAACATTTGAGTAGTCATCATACAGCGTTAGAAGTTAAAAAAAAACTGGATGATATAAAAGATTTTAATTTTAAAAGTGAACGTTACCAACACATCTTCCGCAGATTAATTCCTCAGAAGGATAGCAAAAATGCAAAACTTATTAGTGTGACTATTTTTTTCATTTTATATCTCCTGTTTTCAATAGAATGTTTTATTTATTAACTTTAATTATTAACAAATAGTTAAATTATAATAATAATGATTATTTTTTCCTTAAGGTATTGAAAAAATGGCCCCTTAAAAAATTAGAAAAAAATTTATGAAAGAAAAAGGGAATTAATAGATTGCCCAAGACAGTCTACTGCATATTTACGCTTTTCCCTAATCTGACAATCATCACTGTCTTCAGTTAATTCATTGATGAACGGCATAGCACGAAAGGCATTATCCGAACTCCGCGATTTCTCCATCCCATGCTCTTCATTTGAAAATTAAAGATTTTTTTAATTAGGACTTAATTCTTTATAAAGTTTTTGTTCGTATACTGGAATTAAGCGTAGGATTCCGGAGGTCACATGAGCGATGAAATCGACAAGGCACAAGAAGACAAGGGACAAGCTGTTAGCAAAGAGCAAATGGAAGCAATGGAACGCGTTCACATAAAGGCAGGCGGCACATTCTTAGAGCTTATGGATCGTTCCGCCGAACAAGCCGCCGCTTTTATTAAAGATAAGTTTAAACCTTGTAAAACTCTAGTTCTCTGCGGCCCCGGTGACAACGGCGGAAGCGCTTACGGTACGGCTCGTTTGTTGCATGAAGCAGGCTTTGAAGTCACCGTTGCTATGGACACCACGGATGAGCCCCGACAATCGCCCGAAGCTCAAGCAGAACGCAATGCTTGGCATGGAAAGATCTATGACTTTACGGATGTTGATTATTCCCATTACAAACTTATTGTGGACGGTTTGTTTGGCACCGGTTTGCACCAAGATTTACGAGGTTCTTATTTAAAAGTTGTCAAACTGGTAAACGAAAGTCCTGCAAAAGTTGTTGCCTTAGATATTCCATCAGGTGTGTGCTCGGAGACAGGAGATGTTAAAGTAGATGCCGTCAAAGCAGATTACACGGTTACCTTCCATAGACCTAAATACGGTCATTATCAAAAAGAAGGAAAAAAACGCAGCGGTCAGGTTATTCTGCGGGACGTCGGCATTGTCATGGGCGATTTCAAAGAGCCTTCTTAGAGCATTTAGAACGGGCGCTTAATAAAATTATCAGAAAAAATAAAAATTATTTCCCTTGAGTCAAGCAGATGCCGACCCGCTTACCGTTTGCAGACCCCGGGATACAAGGATCACACTTACCTTTTTCTGAATAAGGAATTTCTCCCTTTTGCAGCCAAGAAATCTGAAGGAAAAATAAAGAGTTTTATTCTTTCTTGAAAATCGGCATAATATCTTATATAACCTGTTTTAAACGAGGCTTTTAAAACCGAAGATATGAACGACGATAGTTCAAGATCGAGCTTGCAGACTGCAAGCCCCTCTAACCCTTCTTGTGAGGTTCCCTTTGACTCCTCAAAGACGCCCCACTCCGACCATCTCATTGATATTTTGGTTCGAGAACCAAGGTGGAAAACCGATTTTTCTTTTAACTATCAAACTCTTATTCAACAAGCTCTTTGTGCTGTCTTATGTGCCGTCTTAAAAAACACCGAAAAAACCGACACCTTCTTTGAGTTAAGTATTCTTCTTACTAATGATTCCGAGATCCAATCACTTAATAAAGAATATCGCCAAAAAGATACTCCCACTAACATCCTTTCCTTTGAGTCGGGCTGCTTTTTAGAGAAAGGAAAAAACAAGAAAGTCCGGGAAATAACCCCCTTAGGCGATCTTGTTTTATCCTACGAGACCCTTAAAAAGGAAGCTGACTCTCAACAGAAAAGTTTCCAAGATCATTTGACTCATTTGCTGATTCACGGCTTGCTCCATTTGTTTGGTTTTGATCATGAAAATGACAAGGAAGCTAAAGAGATGGAAGAGTTTGAAATTATTATTTTAAAAAAATATTTCCACATCAAAAATCCCTATATTGAAAAAGGTTAAACGTAAGAAATATGGAACAGACACATTTATTTTCACGCCTCATGGCTTTTTTCAAAAAGAAAGACGACGGCACTGTACGTGAGACTATTTCCGAACTTATCGCCGATGACGAATCAGGGGAAAAGCCTTCTTTAAATGACGAGGAAAGAGAACTTTTCTCAAATATTCTGCGCCTTCAAGAAATAACCGTTGAAGATGTCATGGTGCCAAGAGCAGACATGGTGGCGCTGTCCATTGATGCGACATTTGAGGAAGCCCTTGATCTTATGCAAACGAAAAATTATTCAAGATTTCCCGTCTATGCCGAGAAAATGGATGACATTAGAGGTTTTGTTCATATTAAAGATATTGCTAACGTGCGCTCTGCAAAGGATTTTGATTGTCGAAAATTAATTTGTCGCGTGCTTTTTGTGCCGACTTCGATGCCCGTTATTGATTTGTTAAGTAAAATGCGACAAGAACAGATTCCCTTTGCCATTGTTGTGGATGAATATGGCGGAACTGACGGTGTTGTCACGACTTGGGATATTTTACGGGAAATCTTGGGGGATATGCATGAGGCAGAACATGAAGATATGACGGCTAAATTTGTTAAAGAAAAAGAGGGATCTTATTTAGCTGACGCGAGGTATCCTATTGATGCTCTTGAAACAGAACTTGGCGTCTCCCTTATCGACGGAGAAGCCGAAGAAGAAGTAGACACTTTAGGCGGCCTTGTGCTTTATCTTGCGGGGCGTGTGCCCGACCGCAAAGAAGTTATTGAACATCCGGCAGGCTATGAATTTGAAGTTGTCGAGGCAACGCCTCGAACCCTTCTTGAAATCCGTATTTCGAAGAAAGATACTTCTGCGGGGGCAAGAACTCAATAATTTTACAGTTTTATAATTAGCTTTCTCTATATTCTTTGTATACACGGAAAAATCTTTTTTGCTCTGTACATTTTATAGAAAGAACAATTGAATTATTTCAACGATCTACACTTGAAATAATGACTAATAAGCAATAAATATATTATTTGTTAAGGGATTGTTAATAACTATTAATGTATGGTACGATACTAATAAATTAAATAATAAAAAACAAACAGGTGGCAATATGCGTGTTCTTGTAATTGAGGATGATCAGGCGACTGCTAAAACTCTCCAACTTTCCTTAAAATCAGAGGGTTTTGTGTGTGATACAACAGCCATTGGCGAAGACGGTCTGGAGATCGCTCGACATTATGAATATGACCTTATTATCTTAGACTTGATGTTACCGGATATTGACGGCTATGAAATTTTACGCCGCTTAAGGGCTGTTCGTGTTTCAACGCCGGTTCTTATCCTTTCAGGCCTAGCTGATATTGATGATAAAATCAAAGGTCTTGGTTTTGGTGCCGACGACTATATTACAAAGCCTTTCAATAAAGAAGAAGTTGTGGCCAGAGTTCGGGCTATTATCCGCCGCTCTCAAGGTCATTCTAATTCTTTAATCACCGTTGGCGACCTTAGAATTGACCTTAATACGAAAACCGTTGAGGCAAAAGGCGAACCCATTCGCTTGACGGGGCGTGAATACGCTATTCTTGAACTCCTTGCTATTCGTAAAGGGGCAACTCTTTCTAAGGAAATTTTCTTGAACCACCTTTATGGCGGCATGGAAGAGCCTGAATTTAAAATCATTGACGTTTTCGTCTGTAAGCTCCGTAAAAAATTGGCAGACTACTTGGATGGAAAAAACTATATTGAAACCGTTTGGGGACGAGGGTATGTTTTACGTGAACCCCGCGAAGAAGACGAGTTCGGCAACCCTGTTTCCAATGCTTCTTCAAAATCTTCTAAGTCAAAAAGTGACGGGGATATTCCGTCGGACAAAGGTGTTTCTTCACCCAAAGCTTATGCAGGTTAACGGGAGAATTCTATGTTAATTACCACACAAGATTGCTTGGAAAATCACGAAGTTATTGAAACCTACGGTATTGTTATGGGCAACACGGTCAGAGCCCGCCATGTCGGCTCTGATTTTGTAGCAGGTCTTCGCAATCTTGTTGGAGGCGAAGCCCGAGGATACACTGAACTTTTAACGGATTCCCGCAATGAGGCCCTCGAAAGACTGGTCACAAGCGCCGAGAACCTTGGTGCAAACGCCGTTGTTACCCTTCGTTTTACGACCTCTCATATCGTTGGCGGCATGACCGAAATTCTAGCCTACGGCACTGCTGTTAAGGTGAAGAAAGCCTAGTTTCTTATGCAGGATACTTAACGAATAATGCTCATGCATTAAGCTGCATGTAGTCTACAAACCTTTCGAATCTCTTAAATTACACGCCGTTAGACCTTCGTTATGTTGCAAAAACGAGTAGGAGACTCTCTTAAGGTTTTTGTTGAAATCCTTATTTTCCGGTTCACATTCAAACACCATAAAAATATCATCAATATTATTAAGGTGATATATTTCCATGTATTTTTCCATATATTCGCCCCCGTCTTCAAATAATATTCGAGATCATATCCGAAGGCGGTATTTATTACTAAGACAAGAACCCTCAGTTTTCAAGCAACGACTCAATTAGTCGCAAGTGTTTTTTTAAGGATTTCAGGAGGGAGGTTAAGGCTGATATGAAGTTCATCCAACTGTTCTTGTGAGACTTCGCTCGGAGCGCTCATCATAAGGTCTTCCGCCTTTTGGTTCATCGGAAAAGCAACCACTTCCCGTAAATTAGGTTCATCCGCAAGCAGCATCACGATACGATCAATGCCGGGAGCACTTCCTCCATGAGGGGGAGCACCGTATTTCAAAGCATTAATCATGCCTGAAAATTCCTTTTCAACATCTTCTTTTGTATAACCCGCAATTGCAAAAGCTTTATACATCACTTCCGGCAAGTGATTTCGAATGGCTCCGCTGGAAAGCTCAATACCGTTACAAACGATATCATATTGATAGGCTTTTATGTCCAACGGATTCATTTCCTCAAGAGCCTCTAAGCCGCCTTGAGGCATGGAAAAAGGATTGTGGGAAAAGTCCAAACACTGACGATCTTCATCAAATTCAAACATTGGAAAGTCCACAACCCAACAAAACTTAAAGCAATTTTCTTCAATCAGCCCAAGATCCGCAGCAATTTTTGTCCGAGCAGCTCCGGCTAATTTAGTCGCAGCTGCTTCTTTGTCACATACAAAAAAGACCGCATCACCGTCTCCCGTACTTGTTAGCTCTTTAAGTCTTGCAAGACGGCTTTCATCCAGGAATTTAGCGATGGGACCCTTGGCTTCTCCGTCTAAAAACGTAATATAACCGATACCCGGAGCGCCTTCATTCTGAGCCCATTTGTTCATCTTATCAAAAAAACTACGAGGTTGGGCTGCCGCTCCCTTTGCTTGAATGGCGCGGACAACAGACCCTTTTTCAAGGGCTCTTGCAAAAATTGAAAAATCAGATCCTTCAAAAACCTCAGCTGCATTAAAAATAAGCAACGGGTTACGAAGATCAGGCTTATCGCAACCATAAGTCAACATTGCATCCGCATAAGCAATACGAGGAAAAGCACCGGAGGTTACAGAGCGCCCGTTAGAAAATTCTTCGAAAACGCCTTGTAAAACGGGCTCAAGGGCCTGAAAAACATCCTCTTGAGTTACATACGACATCTCAAAGTCCAGTTGATAGAATTCTCCCGGAGAACGATCAGCTCGGGCATCTTCATCCCGAAAACAAGGTGCAATTTGGAAATACTTATCAAATCCACCCATCATAAGGAGCTGCTTGAACATTTGAGGCGCTTGGGGAAGCGCATAAAATTTTCCGGGGTGCAGCCGACTCGGCACCAAGAAATCCCGCGCCCCTTCCGGAGAACTTGCCGTTAAAATCGGTGTTTGGATTTCAAGAAAACCCTGATCCGTCATGCGTTTACGAATAGAGCTGATAATCTTAGAGCGCAAGATTACATTATTGTGCATTTTCTCACGGCGCAAATCCAAAAAACGATACCGTAGGCGTGTATCTTCAGGAAACTCTTTATCACTATTCACCTGAATGGGAAGCATTTCGGCCGTAGATTCTACCTTAAGATCGTCAACGGATAATTCAATTTCGCCTGTCAACATATTAGGATTGATCGTATCATGGCTCCGTTTTACAACTTTGCCCGTAATTGTAAGAACGCTTTCATAACGCGCCCCTTCGGCAACCTTAAAATCCGCATCATCTACATTAATCACACACTGGGTGATGCCAAAATGATCCCGCAAATCAATAAAAAGCAGGTTTCCGTGATCCCTTTTACGGTGAACCCAACCGCTCAGACGAACGATTTCTTCCCCATGGCTTGCACGGAGTTCAGAGCAGTTATGTGTACGGTACGGATGCATGTTTAAACTTTCTTTAATATCTGTTATCTTGTCTCGAACTATAAATTATTTTTACATAGAATACTAGAGTTTCCATAGGTTAAAAATGAGCGAAGAATACGAATATATCCAAACGACAAAGGATCTCGAGGCGTTTTGCTCCGAAGCGCATGCCGATTTACTGAAAGATGATTTCTTGACATTAGATACGGAATTCATTCGAGAACGCACCTATACTCCGCAACTCTGTTTAATTCAAATTGCCACCCGCAAAAAAGCGGCAATTATTGATCCCCTTGCCGACGGAATGGACTTAAAGCCCCTTTTAAATATCTTAGCTCACCCCGATATGTTAAAGGTTCTTCATGCAGGTCGCCAAGACCTTGAGATCTTTTTAGCTCTCATGGGAGAACTGCCAAAAAATATTTTCGATACTCAAATAGCCGCTATGGCCTGTGGTTTTGGAGATAGTGCCGGCTACGAAACGCTGGTCAAAAAGATAACCAAAAATGCCCTCGATAAAAGTGCTCGTTTTTCCAATTGGGCTCAACGCCCCCTCACGCCTAAACAGTTGGATTACGCCATTGGCGATGTAACATATTTAAGAGAGATCTATACGCATCTTTCAACTAAAATTAAACAAGAAGGGCGGGAAAATTGGATTACGGAAGAAATTCAATTTGCCTTAGACCCCAAAACTTATGAAGTTAATCCCCAGCGTCTTTTATTTAAACTGAAACTTCGCACCTCAAAACCGTCCGTATTGGCCCGTGCGTTTTATCTTGTTAAATGGCGGGAAGCGCAAGCAGAAACCGAAGATAAGCCGCGACAAACGATTATGCGCGACGAATTAATCATAGAGCTTGCCACACAAAACCCCCAATCCCTTGATGACTTCCGGAAGACCAGGGGGCTTCGCGATAAAAATCTCTCCCGCAAAATAGGCGATGCGATTATCAACCTTCTTAAAGAAGCAAGCGCCTTGCTTCCGGAAGAATGTCCGAAACTTCCCGCACCTATTAATGAATCTTCTGTTAATCCTTTAACACATGATATGTTACGCTTGCTCTTAAGATATGTTGCTGAAAAAGAACAGGTCGCCGAAAAAATACTGGCCTCCAGTAAAGATATAGCTGCTCTCATTCGACATGGAGAAAAAGCTGATATCCCTTGTTTAAACGGTTGGCGCTATGATATTTTTGGCAAAACGGCTCTTGACCTTATGACAGGAAAAATAGCCCTTTCTCTCAAAGACGGCAAACTCATCCTAAATAGAAATCTCTAAAATTTTTATCCGAAATTTTTCTGATCTTTTTCTAATTTTAAGCTTTTTATTAATAGTTTAGTAACCATTGCTTTATAGTCTTTCTATCATGTACTTGAAAAATTTAAGCGCGTAAAAGCTTATTAACCTTAGCCTCCGGAGAAAGATAATGGCAACGATAACAACTCTTACGCGTAATGAAATCAGTGACAAACTTTCAAAGGAAATCGGTGTCCCCAAACAACAAGCCGGCAATATTTTAGATACGGCCTTAAATGAAATGATCGAGAGTCTTGCCAAAGAAGGAGAGTTAAAACTATCCGCTTTTGGAAGCTTCTCCGTTCGTCAAAAAAGAGACCGCGTAGGACGTAATCCTAAAACAGGTGTTGAAGTAACAATTACGCCCCGCAAGGCCATTTCTTTTAAAGCCTCGAGTAACCTTAAAGGAAAAGTATGCACTCTAAAAAAGGCAAGCTAAAATCCTTTACTTTCAGATATAAACATTTTTAGGAGGTTTATCATGATCAATGCTCAAATTTTAGCTCTGAGGGAAAGAAAACAAAGGGAAAAGGAATTTAAAAAAAGAGCGCAATCTCGCACCAAGAGAGACGATGTCTCTTACCGGGGAATAAAACCTTTTTCCGGTATTGCCTGCGGCATAGCCTCTATCGAACACTCCACTGATTGGGCCATGAGATATACCGATCAACAAGACAATACCTCACGCGGATCTTTAATGGCAAAATCCTTAAATTCTTCCCTGAAAAAATCAAAAATATCCCTTTAGGAAAAAAATAACTGTCAAAGCAATTTAGAAATGTCCTCTTCTGGCAATTTAGAAATGTCCGCTTTAGGGGTGCTGTTATCCACAAGTCCATAGCTCACTCTCAGCCCT
>CAJDWK010000038.1_pt1 | contig 13524 bp, 15 predicted proteins | sample 7391621 | NCBI WGS metagenome assembly CAJDWK01 (sample SAMEA7055734, study PRJEB34461) | soil metagenome | biome: terrestrial ecosystem; feature: Peninsula; material: soil | place: Antarctica | collected 2016
ATTATCGCTCATGGCGTATCTCCTTTTAGTTTCTTATCAAAACTTAAGATACGCCGCCTTCAATTAATCGCCCATACACAACTTTTTGTTATAACTCTTCTCATAGGCCGGTACATCGTCTAATGAGATGGGTTTCAAAGGAGATGCTTTGTTTTAAATATAGGGATAATCGTCATAAAGCGCCCCTCCTTAAACGTAAAATTTGTTTAAACACTCACTTGCCCGTTTATACTCCATCAAAGACAAAGCTGATTGCAAGTCTTTATAGGCCTTATCATTCCATGAAATAGACGGCATTATTTTCTCCTCAACACTATAAATAGGCATTGGGGCGTTATGATTTAAAATAGAAAAAAACTGCGCAAGGGCATCATAAGAAACGGTTTCCATATGGAGCTCATCTTTAACTCCTTGGGTTACTTGAGGATTCTTCTCTAAAACAGCTGCCATAATAGACCCCGTCATATAGGCTCCATAGGCCGGCGTTGTCACAGGAAGGCTGCTTTGGGGGAGGTGGCGATAACCGCGGCCTTGGAAAAAGAGGTCGTCCGCATGGATCACATAAGGCAGATTAATCATACCGCAGGTTAGTTTTGAACGGGGTGAATTGCTTTTTAAAACATGATTGGTAAGGGGCGCAAGACGCATTGCAAAATCACAATGGGGCGCTTGCTGAGTCATAAAGAAATAGCTTGTCACCCCTGCACTTTGAGCAACTTTTAAAAGTCTCTCATGTTCTTCCAAATAGACCTCAAATGAAAGAGAAGGATCGAGATGTTCCGTTGTTGCAGCCGCAAAGGCTTTTAAATTAATAAAAACATCAACTTTTTTCTGTTTTAAATAAGAGGTGAGCTGACCGTCGCTGTAAGAGGTTTTTGATAAAAAAGTCAAAGCATTTTGACGAACCTCTGAGCCAAAGCGTTTTTGAAGGTCAACAAGGAGATCTATATTTTGATCCCATAAAATAATTTTTGCCGCACTTTTTGATCCCATGCTACCCGAAAGAAGTTTCACAAATTCTTGACCCAAAGGGCACGTAGCCCCATAAATTAAAACACATTTTTCTGAAAACACGTCAAGAGAAAGAGCCGGCGTTGCTTCATAGAAAATATCTTCAATCGTAAGGGGGACAACGTCGCCTTCATCTTCAGAGAGTTTCATAAAATCAACTTTAAAGGAAGAAAGGTTCCTTAAAAGAGCGCGCACTTTTGCTCCTAAATAAGAAGAATCCGTAACAACAATATGGTGAGGATGCATCCCTTCCGAATTAAAGTTCTCGATTAAATCCGGCAGGTCGGACAACGAGCCGAGAACATCAACGCCTTGAATAGAATCGCCAACTTTAGGATTACTATCAACAATGCCGATGACATCATAAAGGTATTGCTTTTTATGGCTTAACCTCTTTAAAAAATATTTAGCTGAGTGTCCTGTCCCTACCAAAATAACCCGAGAAACAGGCGTATCTGCCAAAGCACTCTCTTCGCTATTGAGCCAACGTTCATAAAAAATACGAAAGAATAAGCGAGACCCGATAAGGAACACGCTCGCCACACCCCAATTCACCAAAACAACCATGTTAGGGATTGGGATCGGTTGCATATGAGCTTTCGTTATTAAGGGGAAAAAGATCAAGGAAGAAAAGCCCAAGACACCGACAAGCAAAGCCGCCTGGCGCCAAGACACATAACGCCAAACGCCTCTATAGGTTTGGAACCATAGAAAGAAACCACTTGTAATAAGGGCAAAAATAAAAGATTGCTTTAAAATAAAACCGGAAGACAAAAGAGATAATTCATCCCTCATAACAAACCACATAGATAGCTGCAAGGCTGCAAACAAGGCCGCAACATCATGGGTAAAGATCAAAAAACGCTTGTCGAGTCCGGCAAACTGGGGAAGTAATGCCTGTCCCTTGTGTTTTAAAATTTTTAAGGTGTCTAAGGATATTTTCACGTCAAACCTCACTAATTCTTTTGTTGAGCATTGGCATAAATAATAGACCATGCTTCTTTATCCACAGGTGAAACAGACAGTCTTGATTGTTTCACCAAGGGTAAATGAGTCAAACGCGGGTCGTCTTTTATTTCTTGCAAAGTAACTTGGTGTTTAACACCCTCAACAACTTTAAAGTCAACCATCCCAAAACGCCCTGTTTCATCGCTTGGATCAGGATAATATTCTTTAACCACTTCCACAATACCGACGATTTTTCTCTCTTTAACGGAATGATAAAAAAAAGCCAAATCACCTATTTTCATAGCCTTCATATTATTAGCCGCTTGGTAATTTCGTACCCCGTTCCAAGGCTCTGTTTCAACGCGTTTTTGATCTTCCCAAGACCAAGTATTCGGTTCCGACTTAATCAACCAGTAATTCATAAGCTCTGACTTTCTTAAATGATCTCAGGAACCGACGGTCGCATCAGTAAAGTCGCCAATTCTTCTTTGATGGTTTTGCCCTCATAAAGTACCCGATAAACAGCCTCGCAAATAGGCATATCAACACCCTGTTCTTGGGTCAGTTGTCGCACCGCTTTCACCGTATAAGCGCCCTCCGTTAAAACATGCCCTTCCTCTAACAAGCCTTTTGTGTTGCCGCCTTGCCCTAATTCAAACCCAAAATTCATATTACGAGAGGTGGTGGACATAGAGCATAAAATGAGATCGCCCATACCCGAAAGCCCCATAAAAGTCTCTCGTTTTGCCCCTTTTCTCACACCGAAACGAACCATTTCTTCAAGGCCTCTCGTAATGAGGGCAGCCCTTAGATTTTCTCCAAAACCGGCTCCTGTTACCAAACCGGAAGCAATCGCAACAACGTTTTTAAGAGCACCGCCCACTTGAACGCCCATAATATCATCACTCGGATAAACCCTAAAAGTAAGAGAGCTTAAAAGAGCCGCAAGCTCCTCTGCTTGTTCAAGGGTTTTAGCAGCTAGCGTTGCTGCCCCCGGAGCACCCATGGCAATTTCTGTTGCAAAATTAGGGCCTGATAAAACGGCAATAGGAGTTGCGGGAATCACGTCGGCACAAATATCAGTGATTAGCGCCCCTGTTGAAATCTCAATCCCCTTAGAACAAAAAACAATAGTTGTTTCAGGTTTAAGGTGCTCTTTTAAAGACGTTAAAAAACTTCGAATAGCTTGGGCAGGTGTTACCACCAATAAAACCTCTCCCTGAGCAGCCTTAGCCAAATCGCAAGTAACAGAAATCTCTTTGGGTATTTTTACACCGGGCAATCGGGTTTTATTTTCACCATATTGATCAATTTCGTCTTTCTCTTCCGGCAAATAAGCCCACAAGGTAACATCGTTATCGGCATGATGTGCTTGCAAGGCAAGGGCCGTTCCCCACGCACCTGCTCCTAAAACAGTTACTTTTTTTGTCATTATTATTTTCTCCTGCTCCCTTTAGATTAGAGCCCGTTTACAGATAACTCGTTTAAAGGCCATCGCGGTCGCGGTTTGAAATCTAACCCGTCCACGGAACCGCACTGCATTTTTTCAACACCGACCCATGCAATCATCACCCCGTTATCCGTACATAAGTTAAGGGGCGGTGCGACAAAAGGCAACTCAAATTCATGAGCAAGTGCTCTAATATTATCGCGCAGAAAGACATTGGCCGCAACCCCGCCCGATACAACAAGAGCCGTTACCGCTTGAGATCCTTCCTCACAGTGCTTTAGAGCATTTTTCAACCGATCACAAAGAGTATCTGAAACAGCCGATTGCAAGCATGCACTTAAATCGCAGGTATCTTGGGGAGAAAAGTCATCACCGAGTTTTTCAATTTCACGTCTCACAGCCGACTTCAATCCTGAGAAAGAAAACTGACAAGCCATGCCGTCCTTTGTGCGTCCCTTTAAGGGACGAGGTAACTGAAAGCGTTTTTCATTCCCTGTCAAAGCAGCTTTTTCAACATTTGCCCCCCCCGGATACGGTAATCCCATCATTTTTGCACATTTATCAAAGCATTCTCCAACGGCATCATCTTGGGTTGATCCGAGGACTTCAAAATCCAAAACAGATTTTACCACAACGATCTGAGTATGCCCTCCGGAAACAAGAAGCAATAAATAAGGAAAAGACAAATTATCACTTAAACGCGGCACAAGGGCATGACCTGCAAGATGATTAATAGCCAAAAAAGGCTTATTATGGACGGCAGCGATGCTTTTGCCCATCATCACCCCAACCATCACACCCCCGATAAGGCCCGGGCCGCAGGTCACGGCTACGCCGTCAATATCGGCTAGTGTCAACTTCGCGTCCTTTAAGGTTTGTTTTAATAAAGGGGTCAATACCTGCAAATGAGCTCTGGCCGCAACTTCGGGCACAACGCCGCCAAATGCCTCATGTTCTTCCAGCTGAGTAAAAACACGATGGGCCAAAACACACGGTCTGTTGCCCTGACCGGAACGAGCTGTATCCGTTGTTTTATCACTAACAAGGGCTACGGCCGTTTCATCGCAGCTTGTTTCAATTCCTAAAATAATCATCTTTTTTTTATAGTTTTCCCTTTTATTTTCTTCATTAATAAAGCATTTTATAAGGGACGTACCACAAAAAAAGAAAAAAATGTCTTCAACACAAACCGGAAAACAAGCTTTTAAAACCTTTAAAATAGGAACAAGAGGAAGCGCTCTGGCTTTATATCAAGCAGAACTTGTTCGAACCCTCTTAGTCCAAAAGGCTCAAAGGGTAGATGCGCTTTATAAGTTTGAAATCGTCAAAATTAAAACAACAGGTGATAAAATACTCGATCGACGCCTTAGTGACGTGGGGGGAAAGGCGCTTTTTACAAAAGAAATCGACCTCCAACTTTTGGACGGCCATATTGATATTGCCGTTCACTCCATGAAAGATTGTGAGACATGGCTCCCTCCCGCCTTTCAACTGGGGGCTGTTTTAGAGAGAGACGATCCCCGAGACGCCCTCATCAGCCAAGGCAAAAAAAAACTGGCCGATCTCCCTGTTAAAGCACTTTTCGGCACATGCTCTTTGAGGCGAACCTCTCAAATTTTACATTTACGTCCCGACCTTCAAACGACACTGTTTCGAGGCAATATCCAAACCCGTCTTCAAAAAATCGATAACAATGAAGCAGCAGCCACAATGTTGGCTCTTGCAGGCCTGAATCGTATGGGGTTAGAGCATAAGGCTTGCCAAATTTTCTCGCCCCAAGAAATGACCCCCTGTGCAGCCCAAGGAGCCATTGGCGCTGTTTGTCTTAAAGACAACATCACGACTCTTGATTTTCTTCGGGGCATCAACCATCCGCCCAGTTTTGAAGCTATTCAATTGGAACGCGGCTTTCTTGAGCGCATTGACGGACATTGCGGTACTCCCGTTGGTGCGCTTGTCACCTTTAATGAGGAAAACGTCAATTTTGTGGCTTGTGTTGCAACCCTTGACGGGCAACATCTTTGGCGAGAGAGTCTATCCCTTACAAAGGAAAAGGCTCCACAAGAAATTTTCGCATTGGGTCAAGAAATGAAAAAGTGGCTCAACAAACACGGGCTCTAAAGCATGATCCTTTTAATACGGCCGGACATTGACTCGCAACGCATTGCCCCTGATTTTCAAAATTTGGGGCACAAGGTTATTATCTCTCCCCTCCTAAAAATTCACTTTCAAACTGTGGTTGTACCCAAATGTGATGCCGTTTGCCTAAGTAGCAAGAATGCGATTCATGCCCTAAAAAAACTCTCTAAAAACACACCTCTTTATTGTGTAGGCGAGTACACCTCAACAATACTCAAAGGCCTAGGGTTTGAGACCGTTATAGAAGCCCCAACGGCTCTCGATTTATTAGAAATTCTTCGCCGGAAAGAACCTCGAAGCAATATCCTTTATCTTTCAGGGGAAATCTCAACCCTTGATTTTTCTAATCACCTTCCACACTGCCATAAATTAATTTGCTATAAGGTCATAACACAAAAGGACTTTTCACCCGAGGCCTTAAAAGCCCTTCAAGAAAACCACATTACCCATATTCCCCTTTATTCTATACGCTCATTTAAAATTTTAAATCAACTTTTAGTGAAAAATAAGATAGACTTAAAAAATATAATAATATCGGCCTTAAGCGAAGAGATAGCTAAAAACGCGAGAGGTTTTGATTTTAAAGAGGTTTTAATAGCAAGGACACCGACACACCAATCCTTGATTAACTTATTGCAGGATAGAAATAATGCCCCATAAGAAAAATAATCCGGAAAAAAGTGACTCTCAAACAGAAGAGAACGGGGCTAGCGCTCCAAGCAAAAAAACGAATAGCCCCCCTTCTTCTCCCCGTAGAGCTGTTAATCTGTTTATGGTAGTTCTGCTTTTGGTTATTGTTGGTGGAATTTACCTGCATCAAAAAGGCAACATTACAAAATACTATCCCATCGTTAAAACAAAATTTATAGGTCAAAGCCCCCTTGATGCAACCGTTGATATTCCTAAAAAAACCTCATCGGATTTCTCGGGAAACCATACTAAAAATAACAAAGAAACGACAAATGGAACAGAGTCCGAAGCAACCTCCCCTCCGCAAGAAAACCTTTCTTCCTCTTCAGACTCCTATGGCTCTTCCCTGACTATTGACGGTAAAACATCTTCAAATCCTCCGCAGGGCGAGACACTAAAAGACCTCCAAGAACGCGTTGCAACTTTAGAGGAAAAGCTCTTAGCCCTTTCTGCCGCCATGCAACAAACTCAAAACACGTCTCCCCCAACAGAGCAACCCACAGCGGACAACACGCTTATAGTTGCCCTAAGCACTATACAAGATCTCCAAAATCGTTTAGATCAAGGCCTTTCTTTTACACAGGAACTTTCAAGCCTAAAAAACCTTTTAGCTGCCGAAGACTATGCTATTTTACAAGAATACGCCCCCATTGGTGTCCCTAATCTGCCGTACCTGATTAAAAATTTTAAAGGTGTCGAGCGCTTCCTTAAACAACAAGAGACTTTTAAAAATTCAACAACAATGGTTAAAAAACTCTTGGCTTTCTTGGGGCAACTCATCCATATAGAGAAAACCACCACCAACGATCAAATGTATGAATTAACAGGTATCGTCAGTTCCTATAAAATGCGGCTCCGGAATGATGATATTGAAAAGGTTATTGCTGAAATTGAGGCTCTATCCGATAAAGATGAAACCCTCACCTTATGGCTTTCACACGCAAAGGCCTATAATAGGGTTCAAAAAATTATCCGTAAAACCAAGCAATCTCTCTTTCAACCTAACCTCTAAAACAGGTCTTTGATATGCGCACACTGCTCTTTATCCTTATTCAAGTCGCCCTTTTTACCTTATTGGCTTTTTGGTATCAACAAAACCCGGGAGACCTTCGTGTCGACTGGCTAGGCTATCGCCTTGAAATGAGCATTGCCGTTTTCCTTATTTTAACCGGCCTTCTTATCGGCCTCTTTTATACCGTTGTTCGCCTCATTCTCAACATTTTCCATCTCCCTGCTTTCTTTAGAGCCCGATATGCAAAATATAACCAAATGCGCGGTGTCCATGCTATTGAGGACAGCTTGGTAGCCTATCTTGCCCAAGATTCAAGACTCTTAAAGAAAACCGGAAAATACGTAGGATCCTTTTTAAAAGCCAGTCCCCTCAACTTTTTCTTCCGAGGAGAAGCCGCGCTTTTGACTGAAGATTACCCAAAGGCCGGTGCGCTTTTTAAAACCCTTACACAACATGATTCTATGGCTTTTGCAGGATATTACGGCCTTATGCGCCTTGCCCTGACACAGCAAGATTTATCTAAAGCTATTGTTTACGCAGACCTTGCGCTCTCTCAAAATCCCGAAGCCCTTCCCCTTCGAAAGAAAATTGCAGATCTTTCTCTCGAGATAAAAGACTACGAAAGATCCCTTAAAGAAATCAATATTCTGTTACGACAAAACCCAAAATCGATTGCTCTTTTAAAAAAGAAAAGTACCGCCCTTTATCATCTTGCCCAAGAAGAGCGCGCTAAAAACAATTCCCGCCAAGGCCTTGAGTTCACGGAACAAGCCCTTAAAATCACACCGGATCACCAAGATTTAGTCACGCTCCATATTAAACTTTTAAGAGACCTCGGCAAAGAAAGAGCCGCTGCAAAAGCCCTTGAGAAGGCTTGGCAAATCGCCCCACAAGAAAATTATGTGCAACTTTATTTGGCCGTTAAAGGAACAAAAACAGACCTTGAGAAATTCAAGTCCGTCCAAAACCTTGTGAGCTTTTCTCCCGATCATCCGGAAAGCTATCTCGCAACGGCAAATTATGCCGTTAAAGCCCAATTATGGGGTCCCGCCCATGATGCCCTTAACAAACTCATCGACAAAGGCATTAAATCAAAAGCCGTTTATAGCCTGATGGACGCTCTGGAAAAGGCCGAAAGAAAATAAGCCCAATATTCTCATACGGTGAATACCCCGCTCACCATTCCTCGCACACTCTTTCTTACTGTAAAATCCTCCTGATATCTTGTGGTTGAGCGCTGACTTGTGCCTGACTTACGCTCGGGTCAGACCATTATTTTGAACAATTGCCCCATTTCACCAATCCAAGAGAACCGTAAAGGTTATTCTGGGTTCCGAGTATCGTGTGCTGTTTCAACCGCCTAACTCCCCCGATTTTAGCAAAGGTGATTCTGGCTCTGAGGAAAAGAATTTGGGCAATTGGCCTTCATAATAAAAGTACCCAGATGCAAATCCAAATATGAACAGCATAGGCATAATGCCTAGGGTTGAAGTCGCTCTCTTACAATGTATTTTTTAAAGGTTATTTTATTGGGGTGGCCTCTGATATTCTGAGGCATGTATGAATTTCTCCATTTTAGTTTTTAATTCTGAGATGATTTTATTATATTCATCTATTAGAATATCTCTTTCATTTTTTTCATCATTTTTCCAAGTATTACTTTGAAATCTTTCTTCAAACGTTCTAATTTTCACATCGAGCTCATTGATAGCTATTAAGATTTCTTCCAATATAGGGCTACGGTCTGGAAAAAGGTATTTTGCATATGTGATGTCAGATATGATTATTTTTGCATACTGGTGAAGAGGTTTTTCATTAGTATGATTAGTGGTTTTTCCTTTTTCTAAATAGCTCCACCTTGACTTAAAACTTCCAGCTCTTTCTTGTAAAGATAAACCTTCGAAATACTGTTTAATTTTCACAAGGCTCTCTTCTTTCAACGGCATAAAGACTAAAAACCTGTCTAGCTCATATTGACGTTTATAGTGCCTCAAAGTCCACCCATTGGTAATTAATAAAATAACCGTGGTAAATGCAACGAATAAACCCTGATGCAAATTTAACCAAGTAAACAAAGAAGTGAATAAATTCCAAACGCATTCCATATTAGCACTACCTTTGTTTGTATGTTTCCTGTTGAGAAGTCTTTCTACTTATCTTCTCCGGAACATCTTTCAGCTTCATAAGTTCTTGAGTAGTAACATTACTCGGTACTTTAAAACTTTGGCGAGCAATTGCATCAAATTGATTGGATAATTCTTTTATTGTTTTTTCTGAATAATGTGAATTATCATTTTTTGACCCGAATGAAACAACTGCTTGTTTTTGAATCTTAAACAAAAGCTCACCGGCTTTTGGATTAAATATTTCAATTTCCGGAGTATAGGCTTTTAAGATAGCAATAGCCTCTTTCTTTTTATCAGAGCTTACAGCATTCCCAAGCTTAATAATTTCATTTGCACGAATAGATTCAGAAAGAAGATAATTTTTTCGTGAATCCGCTTGTTTTTGTAAATTGTTCTTTTCTAAAATTGCAGCATCCCTACTTGTTTTCGCGGCAGTTTTATTATCTTGCGCAGATTTTTCTATTGTCTCTGGAATTTCACTTACGGCAGCATAAGCAATCACCAGAGTTGCTAGTGCTGTAATTCCCTGCCAAGTGGTTTGCCAATTTATTCTTTTAAGACACATCTTTTTCTCACCTTCCTCACTCCCTTTGAAACAATCTTGCGCCTTTTTTCGCCAAAAGGCCATTATGGAAGGGTTTTCTATAACGTTACTTCAACGCTACCAACCTGTTTATTTAGATAGAGCTGTTTAAACGGCTTGCCCCTATCTCTTTTTACCCCCAATTTCTTTAACGCATGATTTTATTGAACCAATAAAGATATTTGGAAAATAGGTACGAGGAAATAAGAATGAAGTTAAAATCTTTTGATTTTCTCCCCATTTGCTCCCCAACTCTTTTTTGGGAGTATGAGAAAAACGCTTGAAGCCTTGTGGAATATGGCTCCCCGGGACGGGCTCGAACCGCCGACCCAATGATTAACAGTCATTTGCTCTACCAACTGAGCTACCGGGGAATAAAGTGTCTCTTAAGACCGAGTCTTCAGAGATTTGGTATGAGATCTTAATAGCAAACTCTTACGCCTTTGGAAAGAGGTTTTTTTTAAGTTTGGAGGCCGGGACCGGAATCGAACCGACGTACAAGGATTTGCAGTCCTCTGCATAACCACTCTGCCACCCGGCCAAACTTAAACTTCCCTCAAGGGCATATCTGAAACTAACCATTTCAAGGGTTTTCGTCAATGTCCTTTTTCTGCTTTTTTCGACGAAAATAAAGATAAACGCCAATAGAGCCCAACAGGATTAAAATGCCGGAAACCGTATATTTTTGGAATTTAATAGCTTGAGAAATAGCATACTCAATTTCATCGGCAAAGAAATAACCCAATAAGTATCCGGCACCGCAACTCAACACCGCCCAAATGGCTGCTGCGATCACATTTAAAATCGCAAAACGCTTAACGGGAATACCGCTTGCCCCAATAACAAAAGGACTCACTGTGCGGATGCCATAAATAAAACGAAAGCCAAGGATAAACCAAATATGATAGCGATGAAGCAGGGCAAAAGCTTTATGAGCCTTATCCCTTAAAGCCGGTTTACGTTCGAGCAAGCCCGGTCCGTAAATACGCCCCAGAAAGAAAAGAAGCTGATCGGCAAATAACGACCCTGAAAAAGAAATCAAGATAATAAGGGGAAAGGATAGATACCCTTTAAAGGAAAAGAACCCGGCCGTCAGAACAACCGACTCTCCTTCAACAAAGGATCCCAACAGTAAAATAATATAACCCGCGGTCGGGCCATACTCCACAAGCAATTCTTCCACACGACTCTCATGTCTTAATTTTCTGATTTATCTGTAGCGAGCTTACGACAAAAAGGCAACTTTATAAAGAAAAGTGTTCTATTTTCAAGTTTTTTTCATTTTTTTCAAGAAAAGTCTTGACGATCCCCCCTATAAGATATATATAATAATTAATTTAACTCGCAAAGAGTTAGATTACTTCATACACATAGTCCCCTCCTTGGAAAAGCCTCTCTTTATTGAGAGGTTTTTCTTTGAGCTTTTTTAAAGAATACACGGAACCGTTTCCTTTTTCTTTACCCGTCTAATGCCCGGCCATCAAATCATGATCAACAACAACGGAATAAACGGAATAATGCGGATCTTTTCTTTATTGCAAATAACGGTAATCCCTTTGTGATCCAAGAGCTTGATACAATCTTGGCTTAAGACCTTACGCTTCAAGTCCTTTTTAAGAAACTTGTATTTAAAAGCCATAACCTTTATCGCCTCAAGAGCAGAATGATCCCACACGCGACTTTCTGAAAAATCAATCACATTATGCTCAGGATCTTCTTTTGGTGTAAAAAGCTCTTTAAAACCGGCAATAGAGCCAAAAAAGAGCGGCTTCCCTCAACTTATAAGTTTTAAGATCCTTACTTTCATCATAGGTTATTGTTGCATAAATATGCTGCGCACTCTGCCACACATAAGACAAGGCAGAAAAAATAACGCCGATTAAAACAGCAATAGCAAGATCATAGGCAACAGTCATGCCCGATAAAATTTCAAATAAATATGATCCTAGGTATAATCCTTGCATGTCTCGGCTATAAACATAGGTTTTATTAACGCCCCTGAGGGCGAAAGATTTTTAAAGAGAGACACTCAAAGCTATGCTTTTCGTCTTTAGTTTTATCAGAGTTTTTTTAAATTAGAAAAAGTCTTGCAATAAATTAATAAAAACATTTAGTATTTAGAATAAGCTCTTAAGTATATAGAAAAGCCAAAGCTGAAAAAAGGAATTATGATATGAAAACCCTTCTTAAATTTTTATCTTTGGGCTCCCTATTGATTATGAGCCTTGCAGTACAAGCTTCGGACATCACGAAAGAAGAAGCTTCAGACCTCCTCAATCGCTCCGGCACTGTTCAAGCCCGCTATGAAAAAGTAAATATTGCCCTTGAGGACCCTGAACAAGCCATAGAAGCTTCACATTGCATTTTCACGTACGGCATTCCGGGTTTTTTATCGACTACCGATTTATCACACATAGATCCCTCAGGAGAAATTTTAAAGGATATGAGCCTCACTTTTGAAAACGGTGGCGTTTACCTCCCTCAGAACGGTCAAAACGAACTTAAAAAACAAAAAACTATTGTAATCAAGCTTTATCAAGAAATCTTAGATACTTTTTGCTGGGAAAAAACTGAAGACATAAATTTTAGCTATACGACAGAAGTAACAGCAAGTGAAGTTGCGGCTATTTATGTGGCACGCCAACGTCTCCAAATTTTAAAAAAGACTTGGAAAAAAGTTTAAAATTCGGATTTATCCTTGCTTGGAAACCTTACCCTCCGAGCACACGGTAACCCTTTTTAAGACAGGGATTTATGTTTATAAGTAAAGGGCGCAAAAACCGAGACCCGAGATTTTTTAAATGATTATACAATGAAAAAGAGCCCGGTCCCTTCTAATGACTGCGTTTGATGAGAGCCCTATAGATCTCTTGAATGCCAACGTTGGGATCAAGCATAAAAACAGGGCCTTTCCCGGAGTTCTCGATCTGTCTTTTCCACATTTCATGACGCACGAGGGCCTCATTGATGCTTAGACGCATTCCTTTCGGTTTAAGAGAGTTACCTTGGGGAAAAACTTCACCGGCAATAGGAGTACAGGTGTACTTATTGCCTACTTTTTTTATAATGAGAAATGTTTTAAATTCCATGTTTCCCGAATCTAAAATGGTGTAAGTGTCAAAATTATAGCGACATAGGGTTAAATCCGTCTTTTTGACCCTAACAACACCTTCAAGATGAAGTATTTCTTGGAGGAAATAATTATCTGACACGGAGAAACTTTGGAGAATATGTTGTTTGTTGGGCCTGACATGAATTTTTTTATTAATGATAACGGGATGCTCGGTCTCGTTTTTAACATAAACGTAAAAGTGAACAAATGCCGTGGCATTGCCGCTAAACAAAAGACATACGGTAATAAATGCGATAAACCTCTTCAACTTATCCTCTCCTCTATGCTTACAATGTATCCGAAAAGGATTAATAAATGTTTAAAGACGCTCATTTCAAGCTTATAGATTTCTAAGAGATAAGGCATTTCAAACACAAGACATTGCCATAACAGGTAAGATTTTTGTCAGAGAGAAGTATAGTTTTATGTTGAATTTTACGTATTTATTATGGG
>CAJDWK010000039.1_pt1 | contig 13477 bp, 14 predicted proteins | sample 7391621 | NCBI WGS metagenome assembly CAJDWK01 (sample SAMEA7055734, study PRJEB34461) | soil metagenome | biome: terrestrial ecosystem; feature: Peninsula; material: soil | place: Antarctica | collected 2016
CTGAGAGTGAGCTATGGACTTGTGGATAACAGCACCCCTAAAGCGGACATTTCTAAATTGCCAGAAGAGGACATTTCTAAATTGCTTTGACATATAAAATAAATATAAAAAGAAACGAGTCCATTCGCATGGAACGGGCATTGGGTCTGATCCTACGAAGGCAACAGTTCCAATATAGGGTTAAGTCTGCGCTTTCCGGTGGTTTCGTATGAAAAGTGTCACTAGAAAATTGTTCTACCTATAGCGATTCTTTTAATGACGCAAGAGGTAAACAAATAATTTTTAAACGATAAGAAGTTCCGCCTTCACACAGGCAAGTGAGGACTTATGATTATTTTCGGCGCTTCTTATTTGAGCCGGATACTTTCTTTGTGAAGATGTATTACCCTCGGCTTCATTCAGTGTGTTAATCTGATGCCGAGGGTTTAAATTCGTAGCTCAAGCGCCTTCATACCCGACTATCACGGTTTCTTATTCCCAAAACGCTTTTTACGATATTAAAGGTTGAGCGAAGTTAAGATTTTACACCTTGGATTTTTAAGAGAACTGGAGAAATCTCCTTATTCAAATAATCTTGCACAGCTTTGTGGGGAAAACTTTCTTTATCAAAAGCTTTGTCGTCAACTGTTCTCCAAAAATCAGGCAAATCAAGCTTTATTTCAAGAATCATTTGATAATAATCGTAGAGGACGTTCCGACTTTGTCTATAGTCATCACCCAAACAATGCCAAGAGTCCAAACCATGGTAATGCTCTCGTAATTCAGGCGGCAACTCTATGACCTCATTACCAAAGGGCGTTATTGTAAACAAACTATCATCAAGGGGTCTTGATCCGGCCAAAAGTTCAATATCAATTCCTTTTTCTTCTAAAAGATTCTCCCTATAAAATGCAATTTTTGAACCTTGACTATAAACAAATGCATTTTGATAAAAATAGACTTCTTCACCGTTAACCCTTTGCCTTAAGTCTTTAAAGAAATCTGTTACATTCGGGTATTCGTCCTGAAGATACTCATGCTCATAACCGCCTTCATGAAATCCAAAAAAGAATGCAATTTCTGCTTTCCTTCTTTCATTTTCATCTTTGCAATCCTGAATAAGAAACCACAAAGGACGGAGGATTTGTAGGAGAGGATCATTCTTAAGCTCCAAACGTTCTAAGTCTTGAGCAATTGCAGATGATGAGAATAGCGATTTTGCATGCCTAAGGTCATGATCTCCGAAACTACGAGCCGAAGCCCTCTTTAAACCGCCGTCATATGCTGTCGGCTCTGTCGGTAATCCAAGCAAAGCGATCCGGTGGGTCATAGCTTCATTAATACCCGAAATTGAAATAAGAACCTGATCGGGTGTGCCGATATAAGGCAAGAAAAAAACATCCATATATAAAGAAGGTGATCTATCGAATTTTCCAAACGTGAACTTTAATGCCTCACCGTCCGTTTTAGAAAATAAATAGTCACCTTTTCCACCTATAGCACCGTCACGATCATACATTATACTTTTCCGACACATATCTGCCGCAAACCGGTCCCTAAGGGCACGCAAATGATGCCGGCGCAAAAACAATTCATTTTCAAAATTTTCCACAACGCCGTCAAACTGTAATAAAGAGTTATAAGATAAACCGGAAAAATCTAAATTTTCACCCTCAACGGCATTATGGACTACTGTCAAAACCTCACCCATTAGGCGGTGTAAAAAGAGATACCAATGGGTATCCGTTTCGCCTGCTTTAAATTTCTCTTGGCCGAGGTTATTCACACGGGCAAGCATCTCATGCAGCTCACCTTTGCGCTCTCCTGTGATAACTTGAATCTGTTAGCGCCTTGGAAACACGCCCAACGGCTTGATTAAAAAAGCCCTGCCACTCTTGGCTTAAAGGGGCATCAAAGGCAACGCCGGCTTTTTGGCGTTCTACAGCAACCCTTAGTTGATGGTCTAAAGAATATTCTCTCTCATCAAAAGCGCTGGCAAAAACAGCGTCCGCCCAAACCAATAGTACAAAAAACAATAAATTAACGATCTTCATTTCAATATTTTCTCCAAAAATTATTTTATTTTTAATAAAAAACATATAAAAAGTCAATAAAAATAAAATCTATACTGAAAAATTTCTTCAACCGGAAAGAGAACGCCTCAATAAAACCTTTGATGCCGTCGGGAAATAACCTTGGAGCTGTCTGTTATGTAAACGGCAAGGCATGACGGCAGGTTGACAATAAATTCTCGGCAAGGCTCTCGGATTCTATTTAAGTGCTTTTTAGAAAAACCCGAAAACCGTTGGGGATAGTGGTGGGCGCTACAGGATTCGAACCTGTGACCCGCTGATTAAGAGTCAGCTGCTCTAGTATCCTTGAGATATAATGAAACAAGGGCTTAGACCCCTACTTTAAAGGCTTGTGGCCTTTTTCTATAATCCTATTCGATCTTATTCAATCACGTAAAATACCTGCTGAATTCGTTTCATATGCTTCCGTATTGCTTCCGTTTTTTGCTTTTCTTTTGAATGAATCTTCTTTAGATTGTATCTCATAATATCTTTTAAAAATGAATAGCCTATGACACAAAAACTAACCAAGCGCTTTGTAGAATCCATTATTCCCGTTGACGATAAAGAGCTCCTTTTATGGGACTCGGAGGTGAAAGGTTTTGGCGTTCGTGTTTTTTCAACGGGCCGTAGGACTTATTTTGTTCAATACCGAAATGCAGCAGCCAGAACACGGCGTCAAAAAATAGGACAACATGGTGTCATAACAGCCGATCAGGCTCGCGAAGAAGCTAAAATAATATTAGCAGATGTTTGCAAGGGAAGTGACCCTTCTGCACTTCGTAAGGATAAAAGGGCAATACCTACTTTTGAGAAGTTTGTAGAGGAATATTTAAGATTCTACGCCAAAGGAGAGAAGAAAGAAAAGACATACAATGAAGAGGTAAAGCTTCTCAATACCATCTTGATCCCAAAAATAGGTCATGAGCTTTTGGATGCAATTAGCACAAGGGACCTTCAGAAAATTCACCATGAATTTAAAAATAGGCCATACCAAGCCAACCGAATACGATCTCTTCTTAATAAAATGTTTAACATGGCTATGCAGTGGGAAATAACCTCAAAAAATCCTGCGACAGCTGTACAAAAATATAGAGAAGAAAAGCGTAGCCGCTGGTTGGGTGATGCCGAGGTGCAGCACTTATGGGTCGCCCTAGACTCTTATAGAAACCAAAACACTGCTGATATTTTTCGCCTTTTGCTCTTAACAGGGGCACGGAAAAGTGAAGTTTTAAAAGCAACGTGGAATGAGTTCGATCTAAAAAAAGAGGTGTGGACAAAACCGTCTCATAATACGAAGCAGGCCAAAATGGAACACCTGCCTTTATCTTCACAGGCTGTTGAGCTATTAAAAAAAATGAAATTACAAGCAAGTGATAGCCCTTTTCTTTTCCCCGGAAAAGTTCAGGGACAACCTCTCAAGGAAATTAAGAAAGCTTGGGAAACAATCCGTCAGTCGGCTAATATTGCAGATGTGCGAATACATGACCTGCGACATACATATGCATCTCACCTTGTTTCTAGCGGTTTAAGCCTTAGTATTGTAGGAAAGCTTTTAGGACATACTCAAGCCTCGACAACACAAAGGTATGCGCACTTAGCCGATGAACCTTTGAGGAAAGCCACAGCAGTATTTGGGGATAAACTCGACGATCTTACAAAGGCTTTATGAGAAAAATAGAGTTGTTTTTTTTAAAAATTGATTTATAGTTATACTATGAGTATAAAATTAGAACAAAAAATAAAAAAATTATTAGAGTTACACCATCAAGGTGTACCTTTTCTAGCACAGTGGATGGTAGCCCAAGGAATCTCTCCGCAGCTTCAAGAACGTTATGTGAAGGGGGGGTGGCTCGAGTCAATCGGACATGGGGCCTATAAAAAATTCGGCGATGAAATAAGTTGGTTAGGGGCTATTTATGCCTTGCAAAGCCAAGCACATCTCAACATCCATGTAGGTGGTTTAACGGCTTTATCCTTATATGGCAGGGAGCATTATTTGCGCTTTGGGGAAAGCGCTTCATACACTTTCTCCAGCAATTTACGTAAACCGCCTTCTTGGTTTGTGAAATACCCTTGGGAGACTAAAAGCGTTCATATCTACACTAAGTTTTTACCTGAGGCTGTTGGGATAACAAACTATGCGGAAGGGCATTTTGACCTTCAAGTCTCAACCCTAGAACGTGCATTTTTAGAATGCCTTTATCTAGCCCCTTCGTATATCGGCTATGTTGAGTGCTATCAAATTTTTGAAGGCCTAGGAAATTTACGCCCGGATCTTTTACAACAACTTCTGGAAAAGTGCTGTTCTGTGCGTGTAAAACGCCTATTCTTATATATGAGCCACAAAATGCAACATAGTTGGTCACCTTTTTTGGATGTGAGTAGCGTCACTTTAGGTAAGGGAACACGCTCCCTTGAAAAAGGCGGTGTATACGCACCTGAATTTAACTTAATGATCCCGAAAGACTTGTTTGAATTATGATCGAATCCATATATCGCGAAAGAGTAGATCTCTTACTGAAAATTATCCCCCATGTTGCCAAAGAAAAGATTTTTGGCTTGAAGGGCGGCACCGCAATTAACTTATTCCTGAGAGATTTTCCAAGACTCTCTGTTGATATTGACTTGGTGTATTTACCCTTTGATGCGCGCAACATTGCTTTGGAAAACATATCGTCTGCTCTAGATCGTCTTAACGCGTCGATATCAAAAGCTATACCAAATATTCACATCACTCCCATTCCCTTAACTGAGGGGCAAGATGTAAAGCTAATGTGTCAAGTGAACCGTGCACAAGTCAAGGTTGAGGTTAATGCGGTTAGCCGTGGCCACATGCTTCCCGTGACAACCAAAAGAATTTCAAAAAGTGTTGAGGATGAGTTCGAGCTCTTTGCAGCTATGCAAATTCTCTCAGAGGGCGAAATATATGGTAGCAAGATTTGTGCTGCTTTTGACCGTCAGCATCCAAGAGACTTATTTGATGTAAGGCTCATATTAGATTCAGAGGGGATAACAGATGAAATTAAGTTTGGTTTCCTATGCGCCCTTCTAAGTCATCCGAGACCTATACATGAAGTTTTAAAGCCACGTGTAGTTAATCAAAAAAATGCCTTTGAATCTCACTTTCAGGGAATGAGCTTTATTCCTTTTTCATACGATGATCACGAAAAAACACGTACCCAACTTTTTACTGAAATGGAAAAAGTCCTAACGGAAACAGATAAGTTATTTTTACGTTCTTTCAAAACTGGAGAGCCCGACTGGCAGCTTGGTAAAGAATATGCGCTAATGGAAAATATGCCCGCTGTTCAGTGGAAACTGCTAAACATTCAACGCCTTAAAGAATCAAATCCATCTAAGCATCAGGATATGCTTGCTGACTTGGTCCGGAAGCTGGGTTTCTCAAAGTAGAGTGACAATACGTAAGACAACAGCCTGTTCTTGGAAGGCATTTTTAATGTCCCAAGCCATATTTGAAGAGTTCTCTTCCATTTTTCTTGAGCCATGCCTTTGAATCTTTGTATTCAGGGTGAAGGTCTTCGACGATTTTCCAAAAGGCTGGGCTGTGGTTCATTTCCTTTAGGTGTGCCACCTCATGAGCACAAACATATGCCGCAACAGACTTAGGGGCTAGCAAAAGACGCCAGCAAAGAGAAATATTACCTTCCTCGGAACAGCTCCCCCATCTGGACTTTGTATCTCGTATGGTGACTTTATTCACTTCCATACCTATGGCGGCAGCATATTGTTCACAATATTTCTCTAGTTCGCTCTTTGCGTGGCGCTTGAGAAAAATAGTAACCATCATATTGATGCGTCCTTCAGCTCCATGCACCACAATAGAGCCATCCTGCATTTTGACATCCAGCCGGCCGTAGAGACTTTCATGCTTAATTTCATAATCTATATCAAGCACTGAGATGACAGCATTTTTCTCAAACGGTACAGACGTTATTGCCCTTGAAACTTGCTTCAAAATCCAGCCCTCTGTTCTTTCCAGAAATCCCAGCATCTGTTTTTGAGAAACCCGCGGGGGAGCCGTTAGGTTTAAAACGTTTTTAATAGAATCAAACCGCAAGCTCATACGTTTTGACCTCTTGTTTCGAGAGAGACGTACGCTTATATTTTGATCATTAAGGCGGTGGATAAAATCAGTCATAAAATAATTCGGTTTATTTAAGGTCTATTTTTTATCCTGGAGCGACGCGTTCCAGAATTGATTCTAGGAGCATAACCAAGACGTCCATACACTTTTTACTCATTTTAATGAGCTCCTTTGGGTTATAGGCCATTCCGTGAACATAGTTAGCCATCACTCTATAGGTCACATAGAGTTTCCCCCAGCTGTCATCTGGACGGTCAAAGGCAATTTCTAATTTCCGTTGAAAATTAAATCCTTTAACGTATTCAGGATCATTCTCCTCTAGGTCTCTCACTCTTATTTTATCTTTTTTCAGCTGGGACCCCGGAACTTTCTCTATCCCATAGGCCAATAAATCAGCGTCAGTCTGGATTTTCAATTTTTGCTTTAACTCTTGGTATTCAAGTAATTTACAATAGTTTTCATCCTCAAGGATAAGGAACAGGTCAACTTGCGCTTCAAAAATAGCACGGAAAATCATCGGGATGGAGGCAGCAGATTTTTTTTCATCCAAAAGGCAAATGTCTTCTGAGAGTTGAACGATTCTTTTAAAAAGAAAATGCTCCCAAGAGCTTTTTTCAGCCCCATCGTTATTCCAAGGGTGGGCTTGCATTTTTTCAAGAATTAACACAAAATTTGTTTCAGGTTCACTGATAAGCATAGTTAAAAATATTTTCCAAGTTGAGTTCATAAACCCTATAGGCTAGCAAAAAGAACCTTGCACCTTTTTAGACATTTTGGTCAATGAAAAACGTCTTTTTTGCTCCTTCACAATGAAGAGACAAAAATTTAAGTCCCACAAAAAGTTTGGTAAACGCGCTCCTCTGGTTTAGGAGGCTTTTGAAATTCCTTATATTCAGGCTTGTCTACATAAGGCTCCGAAAGAACCTCGAGCAACTTATGCAATTTGCTAAAATCACTTTGTTCTTCTGCAGCGAACAAAGCCTTCTCCACCTGGTGATTGCGCGGGATAAAAGCTGGATTATTGGCTCGCATCAGGCAGAAGGCGGACTCCATTGGCTTACTGTTTTGTTTAAGTCGGGTTAGCCACCGTTGCCGCCAATTTTGGAAATCTTCGGCTATATAAGTCTCTCCTTCCGAAATGGTTTCAGAAATCAGATCACGAAAGGTATTGGTGTAATCAGAATGATTCTGCTGCATCCAATTCAGGAGATCAGCAATCAATAATTCATCTGCTTTGTCTGCACCAAACAAACCCAACTTACGGCGCATCATAGATAACCATGATGTCTGGAAATGCGTGTTAAATGACTGAATGACCTCTTCTGCCAGCGCAGCGGCCTCTTCGATATCTTTATGCAGTAAGGGCATTAAAGCTTCGGCAAAACGGGCCAGATTCCATTGGGTAATATGTGGCTGGTTGGCATAGGCATAGCGCCCCATTTGATCTATTGAGCTGAAAACCGTTTGTGGATCATACGAATCCAAGAAGGCGCAGGGACCGTAATCAATGGTTTCACCAGAAATAGCCATATTATCCGTATTCATAACTCCATGGATAAAGCCAACTCGTAGCCAATTGACAACCAAATCAATTTGCCGGTTCATTACGGCTTTGATTAAATCCAGATAGGGTTGTTCGGAACACTTTAGCTCCGGATAGTGTCGGTCGATGGCGTAATCAGCTAGTTGCTTCAGGCCTTTGCCATCTTTTTGCGTGGCTAAATATTGAAACGTCCCGACGCGCATGTGGCTGGAGGCTACACGTGTCAAAATCGCTCCTTGCAGCATGCTTTCCCGATAAACTTTTTCACCTGTTGTGACCACGACAAGGCTCCGTGTTGTGGGAATATCCAGATTATGCATTGCTTCACTGATAATGTATTCTCGGAGCATTGGGCCGAGCGCCGCCCTGCCATCCCCACGCTTGGCATAAGGTGTTTTACCGGAGCCTTTGAACTGGATATCTACACGGGTTCCATCCGACGTAACATGTTCACCGATCAGATGTGCTCTTCCATCACCCAGTAGGGTGAAATGCCCGAACTGATGTCCAGCATAGGCCTGTGCTAGGGGTTCAGAGCCCTTGGGTAAAGCATTGCCGGAGAAAAGTTGGGCTAACTCGTTCTTAGAAGACTTCTCAAGCATCAACCCCAATTTATTCGCTAATTTCTGATTTACGATGACAACATGTGGATCGCTAACCGGAATAGGATGCATCTTCGTGTAGAAATATCCCGGCAATCGAAGATAGCTATTATCAAAATTCCAGCCTATTTGATTTTTATATGTGTCATCACTCATCGCTTACCTCAATCAATATATCGTTGCGCCGCATAAACGGAATTATCCATGGCGGATTGTAAAAGCTCTGTCGTTCTCTTACGGTGTATTTTTTCAAAGTCATTTCCCAACTCGCTTATACCATTCTGCACGATAAATCTTTGCCATCTCCTCATCTTGGATGAAGAGCATATTCTCTGAATTGCGGGTGTTGGCGGCTTTGGAAAAATTGTACGAGCCGGTTATGAGGCGAGCGCCATCCACGATGATTGTTTTGTTGTGGGCAATGCCTTGTACGTCATCCACCTTTGTTTTGATGCCGGCTTTTGTAAGGCGATGGATTTGGGAATATGGGGTTTTGAGTTGGCTCCGATCAAAAAGGACTTTTACAGCGATTCCATTGTTATGAGCTTCGATCAAGGCATCGGAGATTGGCCTGGACGTGAAACTGTAACATTGCACCAATATTTCATTCTGAGCTGATTGGATGGCATGGAGAGCTAGTTTCTCACATTGTCCTTCTGGAGAAAAGCAAACGTTAAGCGCCGGTGATTCTGTCTCTGACGAAAAGACCGTTGGTAGCTGACCTTCATAGTAAAAGTAGCCAGAGGCAAATCCCACTATGAACAGCATAGGCATTATACCTAGGGTTGATGTTGCTCTCTTACGATGTATTTTTTTGGAGGTCATTTTGTTCCTTCATGGTTAGTCTTTGGGTATCACAGCTTTTTTGTGAACCAAAGAATAAGATCATCCTCTAAGAGAACTGTATCGCCTGGTTTTGGAAATGAGTAATCATATGTGATGCCATTTTCATCCGGGAATATGTGTGCACTTCAATTATTATATACTCTCCGCCAATATCATTCAAAGAGCTAGGTTTATGCGAACATTGACTACCGTGAATGTTGTTACTTTTTAACAACACTATCTGCGTCATTATCACCAATTGCAGAGGCATCTCTAAATAAAACTTTATTTTTTAATATAGCTAGATCAAGAAGTGGTTTTAATTCTTTCCCGTCGGGAGAAATCACCCCAGGAGCTAATAAATATGTTTTATATTGCCGATATTTGTCTTTAAACATTTTGAGATGCGGTGAATCTGGAGAGGGCATGCGGTTAATACGACTAACCATCATCAATATATCTTCATCAAACTCATATCCTGCGGCTTTATATCGCTCAACGGCTGTTTCAGGGTCTGAACAAATATGAACCGAATAACCTGATTCTACACCAGGAATATCACCTTCAATGATAGATATTCTTAGCTCTTCAAATTTATCGTTATTACCATAACGATCATGCCATCCTTCAAATATTTTGATAGCAGATTCTTCATCCCTAAATGCTAATCCTAATACTGGTGGTTTCCCTTCTTGATGAACGTAAAAAGTTGCCCCCCACTGGGCACGATTCCATAGTTCTACATCAATGGGGCTTGTTAAATACATTATCGGATTTGTCTTTACAGGTTTTTTCGGCAATGGCTTTCTTTTTCCAAGCTTTGGCTTTTTAACTTTTGGCTGATCTATTAAACGTAAATATAAATCCTCATAGCCATTTTCCATGCCTAAGTTATAATGCGTAGAGCCTTGCATTGGGGTAGGTATGTGTTTCGAATCTTCCTGTTTCAGGATTACAGGTATAAAACGTGTATTGATTGCTCCGCTATTGTAAAAGTGTTGGTATATCAGATTTCCTTCCCATCGAATCCCTAATCCAATGCCTTCTTTTTCCTCTCCCATCACGCGCTGGTAGTAGATTTCAGTACAAACAAGTAGAACGTATTTAGCATCTCTGATTTTCCTGTCCATCCACCGTGGCCAACCTTCAGGCGGTGCAGTTTGGTATTGATCTAGCACGCAATCAATGCCCTCTGAACGGAGTCTATCTGAAAGATCAGTAATTTTTTTCACATGTTCTACTGAATCCTGACTGTAACTTATAAAAACTTCTTCGTTCTTTGCACTCAAAATCCAGCCTCCAAAATATTATTAATCTACATCTATTGATAGTATGGGGTAATTATAAGACTATAATGAGTTAAATAAACAATAAATTTTAAAAAAAAACACGCCCTTTCAATCATCAAGTATGTCTTTTTGAATGATTTAGGTTGCCCCACTATCCTCAATCCCTTTGAAACAATTCCGCCCCTTTATCAGTCAAAAGGTCAATGTGAAATTCTTGGCTTCGCATCATTTCTTTAAGCTCAAGCAGACCTCCGAGGATGGCAAAAACGTTTTCTTTTTTTTCAAGGTTTTCTTGGAGGTTGTCACCTGCTTGCACATCGAATATTTCCATGAGCCCTGACTTTTCAAAAAGCCCCCCAAGCTGGATTAAGGTTCTCGTTCGGGCTCGGCGTAAGGAGGTGTGGGTATGATAATTTTCCTGATTCATTCTATATCTCTTTCTCTCAAACCGACTGAGCATCAGGCTGTTCTTTTTGACCAGTGAATTTAGCTTTTCGAGGCTTTGTAAATTGAAAGATGGTGGCGGCTTGAAGCCACTTCTCCTTTTGGTCTTTTGGTGAACGGTTCCAAGAGTCTTGCACAATGCACGCGGCTAGTTGAGGCGTGAACTTGTCACCGATTTCTGAGGATAGATATTTTAGAAGATGTTGAGCTTGTCGTTTTTCGAGGTCTTTCTTTTTCTCTTTAAGCTCTGCAATCTTTGAATCGATTGCCTGTAGGGACTGAGACATGGTTGCTCCTTTTCATATTGAAACTAGAGCTTCCGATACCCACTTTTTAACCTATAACCAGAATAACAAGCCTCCCTGTAATGTAAATAAAAAAATTAATCCGTCTGTCCTAAAAGCATTTGCAAAATGCTTGAAAGGCGCGCAGATACGTTGCATAATGCAACTATACGCTTTGTCGCAAGCGACGTACCCTCACAATCCCCAGACTTTACACGGAGTTCAATGGCCCTAGCCCACACTAGACTTAAGGTATTTTCACGTTCATCAAGGCGAACCGTTGGTTCTCTTGCCTATCGTGCAGGTGTGTGTTTGCTGGATAAAGAAACGGGCGAACTCCATGATTACAGCAAGAAGCAAGTTCATTCCGTAGATTTATTAATTCCAGTAGATGCCCCCCAGTGGGCAAGGGATTTACAGACGAAGATTTCTGAAAATCGAACTGCCGGCGTTCAAGAGCTTTCCGATATCGCTGAGGCTGCTGAAAAGAGAAAAGACTCTCAGGTTTATCGTGAATATGAGTTCTCTTTGCATCGTGAACTTACAGATGCTCAGAACAAAGAGTTGGCCTTCAAATTCCTTCAAGAACAGTTCTGTTCTATGGGAATGATGGTTAAGGCAAACTTCCATTTTGACGTTGATAAAGAAGGTAACCGAAAGCCCCATTGCCATGCAGTGATGCTGACAAGGCGGCTTGAAGAAAACGGTCTTTCCAAGATGAAAGGTCGGAGCTGGAACCACAAAGATCTAGCAACAGAATGGCGTAAGGAATTCTGCAACTATTCCAATGCTGCCTTTAAAAAACTTGGACTTGATATCGTGCTTGATCCGCGCACCTATGCAGAGCAAGGCATTAACATTGAACCCCAAACGAAGCTCAGCCGCAACACCCTTGAAATCGAACAACGTCACGGGGCAAACCCCAAGGATATTCTCTCTACGCCAGTGACAACCCGCGGTCAGGACTTCCAAGAAATCAGCCTACGCAATCTTTATAAAATCATCGATAATCCCAAGATCGTTTTAGAAGATATCTCTAAACAACAAATGACCTTTATGTGGGGAGATGTTGTTAAATTTTTGGCTCGTCATATCGATGACCAAGCTTTATTTGAGCGTGTTTGTTTGAAGCTCCAAAATTCTGACGAATTGGCTTGTCTCAAAGAAGGAGGCTCTTTATCACAACGGGTTTTTACAACCAAGACACGCCTGGAGGAAGAAACACGTTTTGTTGAGGGAGTACGCTCACTTAAAGATAGCCATACACACTCTGTTGATTCTGAGGTTGTTCAATCTGTCATTGACTCAACCAACAAAGGTTTCCAAGAGCGATCTAAAGATCCTGAGGCCTCTTTATCCGAAGATCAAGTACGTGCAATCCACCATATGGCTTCCCCAAATCAGCTGAGCTTTATTGAGGGTTATGCGGGGGCTGGTAAGACCACCGTCATGCGTGGCATGAAAGAAATCTGGGAAGACAGTGGTTTTAAAGTTTATGGCCTTGCTCCTACGGGGCGGGCAAGCGATAACCTTGCGGACTGTGGTATTAGCTCACAAACCGTTGATCGCTTTTTAAAATCTTACGAAAATGGTCACAACCAACTTAATTCAAAGAGCGTTCTAGTGCTTGATGAGGCGGGTATGGTCAGCAGCAAGAATTTCACAGCACTCATTGATGTGACGAAACAGTTAGGCATAAAACTGGTGGCTTGTGGAGATCGAGGACAACTCTCTCCCGTAGAAACTGGTGCTCCTTTTAGGCTTGCCATTAATGAAATCGGCAAAGCAGATTTAACAACGGTTCTACGCCAAAAGGTTCCTTGGCAATCTCAAGCGACATCTCTCTTTGGGGAAGGCAAAACAGAGGATGCTTTGCGCCTATATGGTGAGCATGGCCGCATTAAGATTGTTCAAGAATCACTGCCTAAGAATGTTGTAGAACAATACAATTTGTCCCGCCGTATTACGGGAAATATCGCCCATGAAATGAATCAGGATATTGAACGCGCAAAAGAGCATGGCGAAGAACTTACTTTCAAAAAACATCATGACTATCCTTTATTCATAGACTGGAAGAACACACGGGATGCCTGCACAAAAGAAATTTTTTTTAACGTAAAAACCTACAAAGACGTTATGAAGGAAATGGGTGTTGATGGCGTTGATTTCTGTAACAAGGTCATTAACCACCCTCATAAGATCACCCAAGAATACGATAAATACCGTCTTGCCAATGAGCTATTGTCAAATGTTGTGTATGGAGTTCCTTAGGCGGCATTTCGTAAGCTCTCATTTTTGACTTCCATTCCATCTTTAAAATTTACTCCTTGT
>CAJDWK010000040.1_pt2 | contig 12909 bp, 11 predicted proteins | sample 7391621 | NCBI WGS metagenome assembly CAJDWK01 (sample SAMEA7055734, study PRJEB34461) | soil metagenome | biome: terrestrial ecosystem; feature: Peninsula; material: soil | place: Antarctica | collected 2016
AATGCTGTCGGTGATCACAAGGTTTTCTAGGGAGGACTGTTCAATTCGTCGATGTGAGCCCTTTGAGAATACGCCGTGTGTTGCATAGGCGCTTATTGCTCCGGCGCCTTGTTCCTTTAAAGCCTCGGTGGCGTTGCAAAGAGTTCTAGCCGTGTCGACCATATCATCAAAAATAATACAATCTTTGTCGGCGACATCTCCGATAAAGCTTGTGATATGAGGATTTCCTTGTTTATCTCGTTCCTTTTCAAAGTATGCTATGGGGATAGCTAATTTTTTTGCCAGTGATTTAACAGGGGAAAGGGCGCCTTGGTCCGGGGCAATAAGCATTGTTTTTCTAAGGTTGAAGTTTCGGCGTATGTCTTCGTCTATTATAGAGGTCGGTTGTATATTTTTCACCGGTATATCAAAATAGGTCTTTATTTCTGTCGAATGTAAATTGAGGGTAATAATTTCGGTCGCCCCTGAGGCTTGAAGAAGGGTTGCAACGGTTCGAGCAAGACGGGGTTGCCGAGCATAGCTAAAATAAGGCAAAACGGCCGCGTTGTTTCTTGCTCCTTGTTGGTGGGCCTGATCAAGAAGAAATAAAAGCTCCATTAAGTTTTGGTGTATGGGAAATGAGGTGGCTTGAATGACAGCAATAAATTCATCTTGAAGAGCTTTTATCCTCTTAATAATAAGTTCGCCATTTTGGAATTTTTTTATTTCCGAATTGGCAATCTTTTTTCTTAAAGCCTTAGCCACACTGTTTGATAGGGGTTTATTACTATTGCCGGAAAGCAGAATCATTGTTACTCTTAAACCTATAGTGAATTGCTTTTTCACCCTATCAACTCTCTTAAATAATGTAAATGCGTTGTAGAAAAAGGGGGTTTTGGAAGTGTGATGATTGATAAAAATACTAGGATAATACTTATAATGCATATGCCTTTTCTAAAACGACTTTCTTTATTTCTGCTTTTGTTTTCCGGAACTTTTCTTGCAGGCTGTTCCGATGACAAAGCATCCTCTACGGTAGAAAGCGATAAGGTGGTTGAGCTCGTGATGGGTACGTCTGCAGATATGCCGCCTTTTGAATTTTATGAGGCTTCTCAAATTGTGGGTTACGATATTGATATTGCAAAAGCCATTGCAAAGAAAATTGGTGTAAAGCTTCAAATACGGGATATGGATTTTAGTGCTTTGATTCCGTCTCTTCAATCGGGGCGTGTTCAGTTTGTTATGGCTTCTATGACGCCGACACCGGAGCGTGAAAAAAGCATTTCGTTTTCCGAGCCTTATTTGACTCTCCCTTTGGCGGCGGTAACCCTTGAGCATGATATCATTACAACTCAAAAAGGATTGAGCAAGAAAAGAGTCGGTGTGCAGCTAGGGTCAACACACGAACAATTTGCACGGGATGTCGCAAGTCGCGATGATACTGTAAAAGTGCGCTCGTTGAATAAGCTTGCAGAACTTATTCAAGAGTTAATTTCAGGGCGTTTGGATGTTTTGATCATGGAAACAAAAACGGCTAAATCTTTTCAACAAGTAAATCCCGATTTAAAGGTTGCTGCGTTGGAAGATAATACCGTTTCCTTTGCCATTGCTTTTCCTAAGGATTCAAAATGGGTCGAGAAAGTAAACAGGGCCTTAGAAAACTTGCAATTGTCAGGACGTTTGAATGAAATTAGGGCTGCTTGGTTTTCTGACTACAAAAATACATTATCAGGCCTATGATTTTTCATTTCGATCGTATCGTTACACATATTCCTTTTATGTTAAAGGGAATTTTTGTCACCCTTGAATACACTGTTTTAGCCCTGTTTATCGGTCTTGTGTTAGGGGCTTTTTTTGCCCTTATGAAGTTGTCAAAATCAGGAATTTTACGTTCTTTTGCAACATTTTATATTTCTATTTTTCGGGGCACACCGCTTTTGGTGCAATTGTCCCTCATATACTTTGCAACGCCTCAGATTATCGGCTATCAAATCACAGCCCTTGAAGCCGGTTTATTAGCTTTTTCTTTGAATTCAACGGCCTATGTTTCCGAGATTATTCGAGCCGGCATTCAAGCTGTTGATAAGGGACAGTTTGAAGCGGCAGAGTCTCTGGCGATTCCTTATCACAAGGCTATGCTTTGTATTATTATGCCTCAAGCCGTTCGTAATATTTTGCCGGCTTTGGTGAATGAGGCTATTAATCTTCTCAAAGAATCTGCCTTGGTTTCCGTTATCGGTGAGATGGATTTGTTACGTCGAGCAAACATCGTTTCTTCACAAACCTTTTTATATTTTGAACCTCTTTTGTTTATTGCTGTGGTGTATTACCTGTTGGTTTCGGTATTGTCGCAGCTTTCAAAACTCCTTGAGCAAAGGTTAAAACGCAGTGATTAAATTTAAGAATCTCACAAAGATCTTCTCCGGTCATAAAGTACTTAACGGTGTTGAAGGGCATGTGAAAGAAGGTTCTATTGTGGCACTTTTGGGGCCGTCGGGCTCAGGGAAATCCACTTTATTGCGTTGTATGAATTTACTTGAGCGTCCGGAAAAGGGAGAGATTTTTATTTCCCAAAACAGTATTTTGGATAAGAAATGCGATATACGTCATGCGCGCGAAAATATCGGCATGGTTTTTCAGCATTTTCATTTATTTCCTAATATGACGGTTCTTGAAAATATCGCTTTTGCACCGCAACAGGTCTTGGGGAAAACGCAAGAAGAAGCCCGTCGGATCGCCCTTGATTTGTTAGAGCGTGTGAACTTATCCGATAAAGCCGACGCCTATCCTGCACGCCTTTCCGGGGGACAAAAACAGCGTGTGGCCATTGCACGATCTTTGGCTATGAACCCTAAAGTCATGTTGTTTGATGAGCCGACATCTGCCCTTGATCCTGAAATGGTTAAGGAAGTTCTTGAAGTCATTCAGAGCTTGGCAAAAAGTAAGATGACCATGCTTATTGTGACTCACGAAATGCAGTTTGCTCGGGAAATAGCAGATGAAATCTGGTTCCTTGACGGCGGCGATATTGTTGAGAGGGCAGCTCCGGAGCTTTTTTTCACCGCGCCTTCTTCAAAAAGAGCAAAGGCCTTTTTAGAAAAAGTCTTGTAATATTTTTAGTCTTTTCGTTATCTGTAACTCAAAGAACCTTAAAAATAGTGTGTGGAAAATTTAGAGTGCCCCTAAGGCATATAATTCTTTTAAAATATCCGGAAAATTTTCCTTGCCAAAGGTTGGATTATTTCTTATGGTAAGGCATCTAAATGTGGGGCCATAGCTCAGCTGGGAGAGCGTTACAGTGGCACTGTAGAGGTCAGGAGTTCGATCCTCCTTGGCTCCACCATTTTTTAAAGCCTGTAGGCTCTTTTGTTAATGAGATTTTTGGGTGACGGTCTGTCCTTAAACCCTTTCCACGTTGTTTTATTCCCGAAAATAGGTTCATTTTTTTAGCGCAATCTTTGCAAAGTGTGGCTATATAGAAAGGGAACAGCTTTAATTTTAAAGAACTTAAGGATATCTAAGATTTTTATTCCCCACCGCTTACAAAGTATTTTTTGGATGTTCGCTTGGGCAGCTTCTTTTTCCACGGCGATGGCTTTGCTCAAGAGCCTTGAAACTTTGCCTATTGCAACTGTTATTTTTGTGCGTTTCGCGCTTTCTCTTGTTTTTATTGCACCTCTTTTGTTGGGGCAAGGGCGTGATAAACCCCTTAAGACTAAGAAAATGCACCTTCACGGATTAAATGCTGTTTTCCGAGTGGTTGCTATTTGGGCAACTTATTATGCCTATTCAAGACTTCCCATGGGGCTTGCCGCTTCTATCGGGTACACGGGACCGATGATGGCTATTATCTTGGCGATGATTTTATTGCGGGAAAAAGTAGGGTGGCGCAAATGGGTGGCTGTTATCATCGGCTATACAGGGGTTCTCGTCATGGTGCAGCCCGAGCAATCTCATATAAATCTTGCTGTTTTTGTTGCTCTGCTTGCTAATTTATGTTCAAGCCTTGCTAAAGTAACCACCAAGGAAATTACTAAAACCGATACGGTGCCGCAGGTTATTTTTTACGGTAATCTCGGAGCCCTTTTAATTTCATGCGTGTTCGCAGGGTATTATTGGGAAATGCCGGCTGTGGGGGAGTGGCCTATGTTGGTTGCCATTGGTTTTGCGGGGAGCCTTTCTCAATTTTCTTATGTAAAAGCTCTCCATGCGGGTAATGTTTCTTTGGTGGCGCCTTTTGAGTATTTAAGGCTGCTTTTTGCAATTCCTATCGGGATGCTCTTTTTTGACGAAACGCTTACCGAGCACCATATGCTGGGTTGCTCCATTATTGTTGGCTGTAGTATTTATCTCACATGGCGTGAGATTCAGCGTAATCGAAAAAAAGCCGAGCTTTTTTCACACCACAATTCAGAACAAAAAATCCGTAAAGAGGGTTAAGGATTTTTTAACTTCTTTGACGCTCTAATCTTCTAGGATAGGAGGGTTTGCCAATGTATCGTTTATTCCTTTTACTTAGCGTTTTTTTTCATACCGTTCAGGTTCAATCCAGTGAAGAGCAGACGTTTCATCAAGATATTTACATTGAGGCGAAAGATGGCGTACGCCTTCGGTTGGCCTATATTCCCGCCAAACCTTTTCTTGATGATGATGCGCCGGATGAAACTTCCCAAACGGTTGTTGTTTTTGTTCCGGGACGCACGTCTTGTGTTGAAAATAATTATGACTTTGCGTTACGTTTAGCCGGATATGAGTCTCAAAGTTCCAAAACATCTTTTGATTTTTGGGGTATTGATGATAGAGGTCACGGTAAATCCGGGGGACGTCTTGAAATTGACGACGGGATTCATGATCAACGCTGCCATATTGATTCTTTTGAGACGTATATCGATGACTTGCATCAAGCTTTAGGTGAAATTGAAAAGCGCTATGAAGGGCGAAAAGCAGACTATGTCCTTGTGGGGATGTCCATGGGGGGGAATATTGTTTTGAATTACCTTCGAGAGTATAATATGGATTTGGCTCTTCCCTTGAAAAGAGCCGTTTTGATCTCCCCTATGGTGAAATTTCTGACCCCCGGATTTCCTGAGTTAGGGGCTTTTGCCCTTGCAAATATTGCAACTTATTTGGGTTTTGGGGAATGCTTTATTCCGGGCCACGGTTCCCGTGATCTAAGGGATGAGGCGGCTGAAAGTTATACGGGGAGCCATAATAAAGAAGATTTTTTAAGGCAACAGGCTTTTTTCAAGCGACATCCGGACATGATCACGGAGGGAGCAACCTATGGATGGATTAAGGCAGCTTTTGAGGCGGTTCTATCCTTAGAACAAATGCAGGAAAGTCCTGTGCCGATTACAGCCTTTCTTGCGGGTGATGATCGTCATGTGGATACGATTGCTGCCGTTGATTTCTTGACGAGATTAAAAGCAAAAATATTTGTTTATGATGAGGCATTTCATGTGCTTACCCGTGAGCCTGAGGCCTATGTACCCAATTTCTGGGACGAGCTTTTTCAGGCGCTTTCAAAAGATTAAAAAGAACTTTTTAAGGCTATCTTCATTTTTTCAATAGAATATACTTTTATTGCGCCCTAAAAAAACAAAGAAATATTTTAATGATGAATGCATTTTTTTTAATGGTAAGTCCTTACCTCTATGAAGGCGGTTTAAAGAGTAAAATTCTTATGTTTTTTAGCCTCGCCTTTTTGAGTATTTTAGGCGGGCAGTTGGTTTATTCTACAGGCGGGACTTATCTTCCTTATGTGCATCTTTTGTACATCCCTATTATTATTGCGGGGTTCTGGTTAGGCATCTTTACGGGGATTATTTTCGCAATTGGTATAGGACTTATGTTAGGCCCTTTTATGCCCCTCAATGTGACCCAAGATATTGCCCAAAGCACCCCCGAGTGGCTTTTGAGATTAACTTTTTTTGTGATGATTGCTCTGTTGTCGGGTATGGGTGCACAGATCACACGCGCCTATTTAGTTGTTTTAAAAAGGCGTTATTTGACGGATTTTGAAACAAAAATGCCTAACTATAAGGGGCTTGAGGCTCTTTATAAAGACGAAGATCGTTTTGCAGCGTTGACGGGAATTGTCGTTGTTAAAATGCGTCAAGTGAAAGAGGTAGAAAAGGCCTTTGGTCTTGAAACTATGAGCTATGTTGCTCTTAGAACAAAAAAGCGTTTAAAAGAAATATTGCCCCAAGAAGCCGTCTTGGGACGGGTCTCAAATGATGCTTTTGCCATTTGTTTGGAAAATAAAGAGGAGGTTTTAAAAGTTGCACAGCATCTTAGCCATCATCTGGATCGTACCTATAAATTTGATAAAATCCCCTTTCTGATCGAGATGTATTTTGGGATCATGCCCTATGAAAAAGGAGGCCCTGATTCCTTTAGGACACTTGTAAAAAAAGCCTTGATAGCGGCAGATTACGGACTGCAAAATAGTCTTGAGGTTTGCGCCTACAATGGGGAAACACAAGATTTTTCCGAACGTAATATTTATATTTTGCATGAGCTGCGCGAAGCTATTGAGCAAGATCAGTTAACCTTAAATTATCAACCTATTATTTCTCTTGTTAAGAATGAGGTAATTGGCGTTGAAGCTCTTGCGCGTTGGGGGCATTCCACATTGGGTATGGTCTCTCCCCTTGAGTTTATGCGTATTGCCGAGCAAACCCAGCTCATTAATCCTTATACAAAATGGTTACTGAAAGAATCTCTTTCCCAATTGGCAAAGTGGCGCGAAGACGGTTTATGCTTTGTCTTGTCTTTAAATTTTTCCATGAAAAATTTTGAAGAGCCCTCCGTAGTTCAAGAAATTTTTCATTACCTTGAGGCGTATAATATCCCCCCTCAAATGCTTGAGATTGAAGTGACGGAAACAGCCATAGCCCGTAATATCGGTAAGGCTGCTGACATTTTGCAATCGCTTCGGGAAAAGGGGATTAAAGTTGCTATTGATGATTTTGGGACGGGGCAGTCGTCCTTGAGCTATTTATTTGAACTCCCCGTAGATGCCTTAAAAATTGATCAGGTTTTTATTCGCTCGATGCTTGATAATTCGGCTGCAGAAGCTATTATTCGATCGGCCATTATGATGGGTCACGAGATGAATTTAAAGGTTATTGCGGAAGGGATTGAGACCAAAGAGCAATTGGCGCATCTCAAAAAATTGGGATGTGATTATGGCCAAGGATACTATATTTCACGCCCGATGCCCGTTGAACTTGCAACGACATGGCTAGAAGCAAAACGCACCCAACTTATGAAAGTTCAAGCCTAGTTCTTTACTTTTTTCTAGTCTTGATCAGGATTCATTGATTGAAAATAAAATACGTGTTAGAAAGGCACGTTATTATGATTATGGTTTTCTTATATGCAATGCCTTCAGGTTCTCACCCATAGAAAATACACAAAATTTTTTCTAAAGCTTCTTTTAATTATTGGGGGCGCCTATTTGGTGATACATCCCTTTCTGGTAATGAACTTTTTTAAAATGCCGCTTTCGATGAGTTGGGTTTACGGTGCCTATGAAAAGAAAGAGAAAGCCGCTCTTCTTATCGGGGAGCCTAAAATTGTTATAGCTGCGGGTAGCTCTGTCCATTTTGGTGTGAACGCACAAATGATAGGGGAGGCGTTTCATAGGCCTTCTATTAATTATGGCGTGATGGCTTTGTTAGATCTTGATTATATTATTTATCGTTTGAAAAGAATCTTAAAAAAGGGTGATCTGTTAATTATGCCCTTGGAATATGAACACTATTTGTATGATTCCTCTGCACGCCTTTCGATGCAGAAAAAATACCACCTCTTAACCTTTGATCAAGCGTTTTTTTATAATCATCTTTCTAACTTTCAAAAAATATCTACAATTTATAAAATTCATCCTTTGATGTTTATAGGATCTATTTACGAACAAATCAATGTTAAGAAAGGTCAACCTTCTTCCGGTTCATATAAAATTGAAGATATTAACGAATACGGAGATGAAACGTCAAATAACCCGAACATAATTTCTGTTAGCAAAGGACTTTCTATGCCAAAACCGACAGAAGAATCATTGGTTGTTTTAGGAAAATTTCATCAGTGGTGTAAAGACAGAGATATAAAACTTTATCTTACATTTCCAAATACGGCTTATTTTAAAGACTACGAGTTGACGGAAATAAACAAGGAGATTGATCGCTTTATTGATGTCCTTACGCAACGAGGTTTGCCTGTAATGGGAGGTCCTCAAGATGCCATGGTTCCCAAAGAATTGATGTTTGATACAAATTACCACCTGATCAAAGAGGGGATTAATCTTAGAACGACTCGCCTCATCAACCTTATGGAGAAGACGATGCCAAATTTATTTCTTCAGTCCTCCAATGAAAGAAAAATCGGTTAATGCTTTTTTTTGAATATTCGTTTCTTTTTCTTTTTTTCCCTTTTTGTTTTGCAGGGTATTTATACATTTTGCGATATAAGGCTTCTTTTATTGCAGGGTGGCTGGCTCTTAATTCTGTAATTTTTTATTCTATTTGGGATTATTCAAATCTCTTACCTTTTTTTGCAAGTATTTTTTCAAACTATTTTCTAGGTTATAGAATTGCTCAAGCCTCGACAAAAAAGAGGAAGAAAGCTGTTTTTATTCCGGCAATTTTATTGAATCTTACGCTTTTGGGTTATTATAAGTACTCAAATTTTTTAGGAAGCTTTTTTGATCCGGATGCGTTTTTATCGGAAAATGTTTCAACAGTTGCAATTCCGTTGGGCATTTCTTTCTTTACCTTTACGCAGGTTGCTTTTCTGGCGGATACCTACAAAGAAAAATGTCGTGAGTATAATCTTGTAAATTTTATTTTATTTGTAACTTATTTCCCTCACCTCATTGCAGGTCCTATTATTCACCATAAGGAAATGATGCCTCAATTTAAAACATTGGCTAAGCAGGCCTTTCAATGGGAAAACTTATCGCTTGGTGTAAGTCTTTTTATGATTGGTCTTTTTAAAAAAGTTATTGTCGCAGACTATTTTGTTTCCGGTATTCAATCAATTTTCTCTCAAAGCTCCGGAGAGGTCTCCTTTATCAATGCTTGGTTTGGTACTCTTTCTTATACGATGCAAATTTATTTTGATTTTTCCGGCTACTCGGATATGGCTCTGGGTCTCTCTAAGGTGTTTGGCATTAAACTGCCCGTTAACTTTAATTCTCCCTATCAAGCAACAAGTATTGTAGATTTTTGGCGTCGTTGGCACATTACTTTATCTCGCTTTTTGCGTGATTACATTTACATCCCTTTAGGTGGAAATCGTCATGGAGAATCGCGTAAATATATGAATTTGTTTTTAACAATGTTTATTGGCGGTCTATGGCACGGTGCCGGGTGGACTTTTATTATTTGGGGGTCTTTACACGGTATCCTATTGGTTTTTAATAATTTGTTGATTCGATTTCTTTCTTTACTTCCTTTTCCTTTTCCGAAAGGAAGGCTCGTTTTGGAAGTGAAGAAAATTTTCACGTTTTTGATTGTCGCCCTCTTATGGGTGCCCTTTAGAGCGCAAGATCTTAAAGGGACTCTGAATATTTGGAAAGGCTGTCTTGGCTTCAACGGTTTTGCTTTTCCGGAGGTATGGGGACAAAAAATGGGGGCTTTATCCTCAATAGTTACTAAAATCGGTTTTACGTTTGAAAAAATTGTACCTGCGTTTTCTTTGTATTCTGCTCCTTTCCTGTTTATTGCGTTGTTGATTGCACTTTATGCACCAAATTCCATCCAAATATTTGGCTCTTATAAGAAAGATATTGCTTTATTCGAGTCATATACGGATATCCCTAATTCTAAAACCGGCTTTTTGACTTGGAAACCGACAAAACGCTGTGCAGCCGTTATGGTAATCCTTTCTATTTTTGCCCTTTGGTGCCGCTATGAAGTGACAGAATTTTTGTATTTTCAATTTTAGAAGGAAAGAGCAATTTGCTTTTTCTTGACTCTTGCATAAAAACACTATACAGTGCCCACAGAATCGTAACGACTCTTATCCATATGAAGCCGTCTTGTTCTACACATAAAGACTGCACAACACTTGTTTGTTTCCCTGAGTTTAAGATCTCTAGTGAAATAACCGCGTTTGATTTAAGAGTTTTTCCCACGGATTTTCGAAAAGTCCGTGTGCCGATCATATTAACAGTAAAAATATGATAATAGATCGGATAACGGCTCTTAGACGAAACGCAGGTTATAGAGATGATGCGCACCTTTCTTTTGAGGGTTAAAACCTTGGAAACAAGAGTGTCACTGAATTTTTATCTCCTTTTTTAAAACACTTTAATCATAGACCTCTTTTGCCATAGGGCTTTGGGGCGTGAAAGGTATACAATATGCAAAAATTTCATGATTTTGATCTTCCTGAAAAACTTTTAAAAGCTTTGGATGGAATGTCATTCACCGATGCAACACCCATTCAAGCACAAACCATTCCGGCTTCCCTAGAAGGGAAAGACGTTTTAGGAACGGCGCAAACAGGTACGGGAAAGACAGGCGCTTTTGCTATTCCCCTTGTTGCCAAGCTTTTAAATAACCCCAAAGAATCTCTTATTGTTTTGACACCGACACGGGAATTGGCCATGCAGGTCAGTAAAGTCTTCAAAGACCTTTTAACGGCGGAACGTTCAATTAAGACGGCGTTACTTATCGGCGGTGAATCCATTGGACGTCAATTTAGCCAATTGCGCAATAATCCCCGCGTTATTGTCGGTACGCCCGGACGGATTAACGATCACCTTAACCGTGGAACATTGGACCTTCGGGAAACACGTTCCCTTGTGTTGGACGAATCCGATTTAATGTTGGATATGGGCTTTGATGTGCAAATCGAAACCATTATTGAAGAAATGCCTGAAGATCGTCAAACGCTGATGTTCTCTGCTACATTACCGCGCAAGATTGAAACTATGGCCGGTCGTTATTTGAAAAACCCTGTGCGGGTAAGTGTCGGTCAGCAATCCGAGCCTGGTAAAAATATTGAACAACAAACAGTGATGTTATCCGACGGCGATAAGTATTCTAACCTCTTGGATCAGCTTGATCAACGTACGGGCTCTGTGATTATTTTCGTTAAAACAAAACGTGGTGCGGATCGTTTATCTATTAAGTTGAATGAAGAAGAACATACCTCGGCTGCGATCCACGGTGATCTACGCCAAAGCAAGCGTGATCGTGTTCTTCAGGGTTTCCGTAACCAAAAATACCGTATTATGGTGGCGACGGATGTTGCGGCCCGCGGTATTGATATTCCTCATATTCGTCACGTGATTAACTATGATTTGCCGCAATGCCCGGAAGATTATATCCATCGTATCGGTCGCACCGCACGCGCCGGTGAAAAAGGCTCAGCCGTGAGTTTTGTGACACGTCAAGATCGTGGAAAATGGGGCGCCATTGAGCGCCTTCTTGATCCCAATGCAAAGCCTGATGAATCAGCCGGTGGCCGTGGATCTTTCTCACGGGGAGGCTCTTCAAGGGGAGGATTCCAAAAACGTGACAGAGGCGGTTTTGGCGGTTCTCGTGATTCTTCAGATCGTCCGTCTTTCAAGAGAAGAGAAGACGGTGATTCTAGGGGGTCTTCACGTGGCGGTTTTAGCGGCTCTCGTGATTCCTCCGATCGTCCGTCTTTCAAAAGAAGAGAAGAGGGTGATTCTAGGGGAACTTCACGTGGCAGTTTTAGCGGTTCTCGTGATTCTTCAGATCGTCCGTCTTTCAAAAGAAGAGAAGAGGGTGATTCTAGGGGAGCTTCACGTGGCGGTTTTGGCGCTTCTCGTGATTCCTCCGATCGTCCGTCTTTCAAGAGAAGAGAAGAGGGTGATTCTAGGGGTTCTTCACGTGGCGGTTTTAGCGGTTCTCGTGATTCTTCAGATCGTCCGTCTTTTAAAAGAAGAGAAGACGGTGATTCTAGGGGAGCTTCACGTGGCGGTTTTGGCGGTTCTCGTGATTCTTCAGATCGCCCGTCTTTTAAAAGAAGAGAAGACGGTGATTCCAGGGGTTCTTCACGTGGCGGTTTCGCCAAGCCTCGTGTTGCTTCTTCAGGAGGCTTTAAAAAGAAAGAAGGCGCTTCTTTCGGTAAGCCGCAGTCTAAGCCTCAAGCCGGGAATTGGCGGAAAAAGGGTTCAAGTTCAAGAGCCTCTGCGTAATATAAAATAAAGTTGACAGAAATCAATTGCTTAGCTAATTTTATGACTCCAATGGACGGGTTCCTTGGAGTCATTTTTATTATTTACCGGAGAGAAACTATGAAGAAAATATTATATGCCCTTGGTTTGACAGCTCCCTTGTTTGCAGCAACTGTGAACGCGACAGAGGTTAGTGATTTTTTTGCTAACGAAGGCACGACCCTTAAAGTTATTCGTTATTATGACGGAGGAGAAGGCGCAAAAGCTCGTATCAAAGGGACTTGGGGAGATGAAAATCGTATTGTTGGATTTAATGTGGAGGGTAACCTTCAAGATAAAGGCTTGCGATATAATGATGATGCTTTAGAAGCAACAGCTTTAAAATTAGGTAATGTTGATTTAGGCAGAGACGATTTTGTTCGCCTTATAGGTGTTTATGGTGATCCTGTTGGCTATACGGCTCTTGATGACACGGAAAACTTGCAGGGTGATTTGGTGCCGGGAGCAACCGTTCCTGTTAATAGTGTTCAAAATTGGTTGCGTCCCGATAATACAACTTATTCTGTTGTTGGCGATACTCTCTTTCGTTTGCGTTTAGAGGAAACAAAAGAAGGTATCGGCGGAGAGTTCAAAACGTTGGTTAGAGCTTGGGAAGAGATTAAATACCGTGGCTTTAAGTAATCGACTCACAAAGCCCATCTTAACTGGATAAAAAAAGCCCCGAGCTTATATGGCTTGGGGTTTCCAGTTGTAGGGGAGCAGGTCGTCGAGAG
>CAJDWK010000055.1_pt1 | contig 12796 bp, 18 predicted proteins | sample 7391621 | NCBI WGS metagenome assembly CAJDWK01 (sample SAMEA7055734, study PRJEB34461) | soil metagenome | biome: terrestrial ecosystem; feature: Peninsula; material: soil | place: Antarctica | collected 2016
TATAGATAAATAGTTTTTCATTTACACATATCTTTGAAGTGGTAATCAAGGTTTTCATAAAATGTTTTCGTGTCGTCATAGTATGACTTGAGTCGTTGTTTGATATTGACCCACATGGGTTCAATTTTGTTGAGATCAGGTGAGTATGGCGGCTGAAATAGCACACGGCATCCCGCTGCTTCAATGAGCTCAATGGTTCGCTGAGATTTATGGAAAGAGGCATTGTCAATAATGACGACCTGCCCCGGTCTCAGATCAGGCACGAGACATCGCTCAACCCACTGATTAAAGACATTAGTATCCGTATAACCTTTGAAACGAAATGGCGCTATAAAACCGCCTTTCACATATCCTGCAATCAGTGTCGTTCGAGCAACTCTATTCCCCGAAATATCACTAAAGATCCTTGACCCAATTGGGCTCCCGGCGTATTACTACTGTAGTAAGAGTGCTCTATACCGCTCTCGTCTGCATAGACTAAATCCTCAGGATCGATCTTTTCGATTTCTGCCCGAAACTCTTGCCTCTTTTCCTCGTCGCGCTCGCAATATAGGGTCGTTTTTTTTACGAGAAATGCCAAATTTTTTCAGAGCAACAAAAACAGATGGGGCTTTCACCCCAAGGGCTTTGGCAATCTCCGTCAGATAATGATCCGGATGCCTTTCGAGATGGGCAAGAAGATTCTCACGGCTCAATTTTCGATGAGACCTCACTTTTGGTCGCTCCTTGATCTGAACATCACCGGTTTCCTTGCGACGTTTAATCCAATTAAACAGCGTTTTAGCCGAAATATTAAAGGTTTCACAAACGTCTTTGCGTGACTTGCCTGAGTCTAGGGAAGACAACGCGCGAGCTCGAAGCTCAATAGGGTATCCATGGGGCATGAAGTTATTATAGCAAAAATAACGTAAATGAAAAGCTATTTATCTATACTTGGGCGATCGTACTGATGCCGACTTGCGAAAATTGATCAAAAAAATAGACACGGGGAAGTGTTATTTCCTAACGGATGATTGGGCCGGGTTTACACGCGTCCTGCCAAAAAATCGACATTTCATCGGGAAAGATTTGACATTTCCTATCGAAGGAAGCAATAGCGATTTAAGGCATCGTCTAGGAAAGTTTCACAGGCGATCAAAAATTACGTCAAGAAGCATTTCCATGATTCACGCCTCCATCAAGTTGTTTGAGCACTTCCAAAACCCGGAAACTCTGAAAAATTTCCTCAAACCTATCTTGTCGTTCTTTAGTTAAGTGTCCCAGAAATTCTTTCCTTTTCAAGAGGGCGTCCCAACCGTGGGCACCGTCAAGGTAATTTGAGTTATTCATAAGAAATCCCCTAGCCCAAATTTTAGGCTCAAAGAATCCCCGGCGTGACTTCATCCCAAATTGACCCGCTTCCTAAGCTCCGGGAAATAAGGTGTTCTGAATTCAGACTAGCTTAGACCTTCTCGCATTAATCTGTACTTCCTGAAGCAGTACGTAATCGGCCTAAAATAGGCCGACTTTTTTAGCTGCGCTACAGGCCCCAATAATCAATGGAGCTAACTCCGGTTGAACCGCAATACTACCGCCGGTAATAGCCACGCAAGCGGTGTTTGCAATTAATTTTGAAACCTGGGTTCCTTTTTTAATAGATTCTTCAATGAGTTTGTCTTTTGCTTGAGTAGGAGTCATATCTCCCCATTTGGCGGCTCCTTTAGAAAAGCATTGAGACTTTTTGTATTCCTTATATAGGTCGGGACCTATGACTTTTTCTTGGCACACCATTTTTGAAAAATAGAAAATTTCCTTAAAGTTTTTACAACCTTCTCCCTTAAAGCTTCTGAGGGTTATTCTCGGTGGAAAACTAAAAAGGGATCCTGCTTTACAAACATGTTTTTCCCCCTTTTTTACAAAACCGTTTAGAACGTCTTTTAAATCGCTTATTCCCACCCCATTTGCCTCTTTGAGGTTTAATCCGGAGAATAAGACAACTATTAAAAATGAAGTTAAAATTGATCTTTTCATCATACAACCTTTTTATTTATATTAAATAACTCTTATATTATTGATTATTACATAAAAATATTTCATTTTTATTAATATTTGAAAATATTAATTCTGTCGAAAATTTATTTCAAACAATAAAACGAGGCAACAAAATGCAAGAATGATTTGAATTAAGTGACGATCTTTATAAAGGCGAGGAGGATCTATGCTATTTTTACGGGCAGGAATAACAGGGGATGGAGCCTTGCCTTTCAACATCCCGGCGTAAATCATTGGCGTCATAGACATTATCTGCCAAGAGCCCCTTGTGTAGTCTCTCTAAACTTTCCTTCTGCCGACAAGCCCCAAACAAAAAGAAGGACAGTAAACTGCCCTTCTCTTGCGTCTCTCTCCTGTAAGAGACCCCATAAGCTATTAAAACTCTGTAACCTGTTTTGAGCCTATGGAAACTTTGTCGGAAATTTTTCCGAAAACTTATATAACCCTTTAGGAGACCACAGTGAGATGGGGAGTGGCTATTTTAGAAAGCAGCACACCTTCAACCTCTTCCGCTCTTGCGTCTTTTGAGGAAGTCGCCCTTAGTTCTTCCTCAAGGTTTATGCTTGTTTGCTGTGCAAAACGATTCTGAATAAGAGCGAAAAAATCCTCATCCACCACAGCATAAGAAAGCACTAAGGCCGCCATAACATGCTCCGGCACGTCATCTCCTGTCATCTCGGGAAAAGATAGGTCCACATGGCCGTCTTCTTTAAAAATGAGTGCGACGTCATTCTCACCTATAGCAATCGATTTCCTGTTTCCTGCTAAATTTTCAGCCATTTATGGGGGACCTACCTGTTCTGTTTTCTTTCTATCGGCTAAAAGTTAACAAAAAGTTAACGCTTTAATTTTCTCTTTTTTTACTATTTTCTTTTGTGATTCCGCCCTTATGCAATTTGTTCACCCGGCCTAAAAATTCCCTAGCCAGAGGAGTAAGGATGTTCTATAAATTAGGGAGTATAAAATTAGAGAAAAGGTGTATTCTATGGCTGGTTCCGTTAACAAAGTAATTCTTGTGGGTAATTTGGGGCGTGATCCGGAAGTTCGCCACTCTGCCGACGGTATGAAAATTGTCCAACTTTCCGTCGCGACATCCGAATCTTGGAAAGATAAAACATCCGGTGAACGCAAAGATAAAACAGAGTGGCACCGTGTTGTTGTGTTCAATGAACGCTTGGCCGATGTCTGTGAAAAATATCTTCGAAAAGGTTCAAAGATCTATCTTGAGGGTCAACTCCAAACCCGTAAATGGACGGATCCGCAAGGGCAAGAAAAATACACAACGGAAGTTGTCTTACAGCGTTATCGTGGGGAACTGACTATGCTTGACGGTAAGGGCGGGGACAGTGATTCCATGGGGGAAAGTTCTTTTGGTTCCGGCTCAGACAGCAACTTTGGCGCCTCCGGCCGACAATCATCTGCTCAAACCGCCCCGGACCTCTCACAAGAACTGGAAGATGACATTCCGTTTTAAAGACTTACACTTCTCTTGTTTCCTAAAGATTAACCAACGTCATAGAGGCCTTTCGTGAGCGCAGAAAACACACTAACAAAAGACATTATAAGCGTTTCAATTGAAGAAGAGATGAAAACCTCTTATCTCGATTACGCGATGAGTGTTATCGTCTCACGGGATGGCGAAATATCACCCCCATGGTGATATGGCCATTTATGATGCTATGGTTCGTATGGCTCAAAACTTCTCTTTGCGGGTGCCTTTAATTGACGGCCAAGGTAACTTTGGCTCTATGGACGGCGATCCTGCCGCGGCCTCTCGTTATACGGAAGCACGTCTTGCAAAAGTTGCTCGTTCATTACTGGATGACATTGATAAAGATACCGTTGATTTCCGCCCTAACTATGATGAAAGCGAGCACGAACCTATTGTGCTACCTGCGCGTTTTCCGAATCTTCTTGCTAATGGTGCCGGCGGTATTGCCGTCGGTATGGCTACAAACATCCCTCCCCATAACTTGGGCGAACTTTTAGATGCATGCTGCGCTTATGTAGAAAATCCGGATATCACCGTTGAAGGTCTCATGGAGCACGTAAAAGGGCCCGACTTTCCAACGGGTGCGCTGATTCTTGGAAAAGCCGGTTTAACCTCTGCTTTTCATACGGGTCGCGGCTCGGTTATGATGCGGGGGAAAACCCATTTTGAAGAAGTGCGCAAAGACCGCCATGCCATTATCATTACGGAAATTCCCTTCCAAGTGAACAAAGCGCGCATGGTTGAGCGCATGGCCGAAGTCGTTAAAAATAAAGTGATTGAAGGTATTTCCGACCTTCGCGATGAATCCGACAGAGACGGCGTTCGTGTTGTCGTCGAACTTAAACGCGATGCCGTTGGCGAAGTCGTCTTAAACCAACTCTTCCGTCACACGCCCCTTCAAACATCCTTTAGTGTGAACATGCTGGCCCTTGACCAAGGGCAGCCAAAATTAATGAACTTACGTGAAATTATTAAAGCGTTCATTCAATTCCGCGAAGAAGTTATTGTCCGCCGCGTCAAGTACGAGCTTGCCAAAGCCCAGCGCCGCGCTCACATTTTAATCGGTTTGGCCGTCGCTGTTGCCAATATTGATGAAATCATTGCCATGATTAAGGGAGCCAAAGACCCTCAAGCAGCCAGAGAAGCTTTACTTTCCCACAAGTGGCCTTGCGATTCCGTTGCGCCTTTGATTGAACTTGTGAACGAACCCGGTCATAAAATCAACGACGGAACCTACCGTTTATCAGAGGCTCAAGCCCGTGCTATTCTGGAACTCAAACTTCATCGCCTAACAGGTCTTGAACGCGAAAAGATCGCCAATGAGCTTGAAGAAATTGTGGCTCAAATTAAAGATTTCCTTGAGATTCTTGCCTCTCGTGAGCGTATCTTTGGCATTATGGTCGAGGAATTCAACGAGATTAAAGAAGACTTTGCCACACCAAGGCGCTCTGAAATTGCAGATATTGAACTGACCATCGATATGGAAGACCTGATCCAAAAAGAAGATATGGTCGTCACCGTAAGCCAAAACGGCTATATCAAGCGCGTTCCCTTGGCGACCTACCGTGCGCAAAAACGCGGCGGCAAAGGCCGTTCCGGCATGTCCACCCGTGACGAAGATGTGGTCAGTGAAATCTTTGTGGCCAACACCCACACCCCGATTTTGTTCTTTACCAACAAGGGCATAGCTCATGTCATGAAGGTGTATAGGCTCCCCTTGGGATCGCCGACTTCCCTCGGTAAAGCTATGGTCAATCTTCTTCCCATCGATCAAGACGAGAAAATTTCAACCATCATGCCCATCGTCGGCGAGCCTAAAGACCTCGAAAACAAAAGCATTATTTTTGCCACAAGCTCCGGTAGCGTGCGCCGAAATGCTCTTGAGGACTTCTTAAATGTCCGTGCTAACGGTAAAATCGCCATGAAACTGGACGGCGACGAACAGCTTGTAGCCGTTAAGATGTGTGATCCCGATCAGGATATTTTGCTCACCACCTTAAAAGGAAAGTGCATCCGCTTTAGTGTTGAAACCTTACGCGTATTTGCAAGCCGAAACTCAACGGGTGTGCGCGGTATTAAGCTTGCGCCTAAGGATGAAGTTATTTCTCTTTCTATCCTCGACCACGTGAGTTTTACCATGGAAGAGCGTGATGCTTACCTTCGCCTTTCCCGTCAAAAACGCGGCGGTGATGAAGATGCCGGAAACGATGAGTCCGGCGAGACAGGCGGCAGCACCCTCCTCTCTCCGGAACGTTTCGATGAGCTGGAAAAACAAGAGCAATTCATCACAACAGCTACCACAAAGGGTTTTGGAAAACGCACCTCTGCTTATGAATATCGTGTTAGCGGTCGAGGCGGTCTTGGTATTTCCAATATGACCTTAACGTCGAAAAACGGCGATGTTGCCGGATCCTTTATCACGGCAGAAGGCGACGATCTTGTGCTGGTAACCGATGGGGGCAAACTCATTCGCTTTACCATTGATGATGTAAGAATCGCAGGACGCTCAACCCAAGGTGTTACTCTCTTTAGAATTGCCAAGGACGAAACCGTTGTCTCCGTTGCCCGCATTGCCGCCGACGGCCTGCAGGAAGAGGACGGGGAAGAAAGTGACGTTGAGGGTGCTGCTTCTGCTGTTGAGAGCTCCGATGGTACTGAAGCGTCTCGAGCCCCAGAAACCGATAACAGCATCAAAGATGATGAGCCCGAAACACCCCCCTCTGAAGATTAAGTTTTTTTAAAACTAAGTCCGGAGAAGGAGTCCAAACCCCGCCCTCAAGCGGGGTTTTCTTTTGCACTTTCTAAAATAATATCAATGAGTTATTTTAAAGAAAAAAATACTTTACAGGAGAATTTTAGGATTATGGATATATGGAGCCATATTATTGATTTTATAGTAATTGCATCCTCATTTATCGCGATTTACCTGTTTTTATTTACTACGGAAACAGGGTTTATTCCAAGAATAAAACAGAAATTAGGCGTAGAAAATTACGAGAAAAGACTCAAATATCTTCTTAAAAATTATAAATCAAATCAACATCAAGTTCAAAATCCACATAATCGAGTAACAACCGTTATCATAGAAACTTTTAGAATTTTATTTACACTGCCACCGCTACTTGCAGCACTGGGATATTTGTTTTATAAGCTTTCTCTATTATTAGAAATAAATTTAAGGGGTTCAATATATTCAGACAAACACTTCGTTTTAGCGTCCATGATTACTTCTATGATTGCAATGTTTCTTATAAGAATTGTTTTAAAAAATCTTTCGCCACCCTACCATTTCAAGCGTTTTCACGAACTAACAGTGTGCCAACTATATGAAACGCTCAAGAAAATAAATAATCCCAAAGCATTTTATGCTGTAGAAGACATAAAGAAAATAGTTCAACGCTCACTAGATCAAGAATTTCCTAAACATGAACTCACTGACCTTGGACTCGCTTTCTTCTCAAAAACCTATAACTATCCAAAAGTGGTGAAGAAAGAAATGAAAAAGAAAAATTATAATTTTAAAGGGGATAAAGCAGGCTTAATGAAGCTCCTAGGTCTTACGTTTGAAGAGTCGATCATTTTCGAAAAGTTTTCTTTTCATTACAAGCAAAAGATAAATGTTAATTTTCAGAAAGGCTAACCCAAGGATAGCAGTTACTTGCATTCTAAAAATCAAAAAACAACATCACGAACAGTTCAAACAGGGGAAAATTAAACACAAGTGAAATAAAAAAATAAAAAAGAAATGGTGGGTACGGCCGGGATTGAACCGGCGACCCCTACGATGTCAACGTAGTGCTCTCCCGCTGAGCTACGCACCCATTCTTGATTAGATTTATACAGGGCTAACGCCCTAAAATCAAGGGGTTCCGGAAGGTTTTTTCAATAAAAAACTCTCTTCCTACTCTTCTTCCTCTGTTCTTTCCTCAAAGCCGAAAATCGGTGCCGGATAAATGCGATGCCACACAACACCTGTCTCGGGATTATATAGAGAAAAATCAGGTCGCATACTCAACCTCTTTTTTAAGGGGAGACCGTTTTGCCTTGCATCCTCTGCACAATCCTCAAAATCTTCACAATCAACAGCACACGCGCGCCAAAAATTTCCCGTAGAATCTCTATAAATTTCCTCAGGAAATGAGGCAAAACAAAGCTGCGACCCTCCTAAGAAAAGCCCAAGAGCTGCCAAAAACTTTACCGAACTAATCCTACGCATTTTCCTCCCCTCTAAAATTAGCTTAATCTTCAGATAACAAAACCTCTTCTTTACACCTATTAATAATGTTGCACAATAGAGAATTTTTTTCTTAGATTTTTCATTTCAACTCTTATGAGTCGGCCTTTACAGGAACCCTATGAGAGCTACGATTAGCCGGCTTAGTCATCGGAGACATAGGACGAGAGGGGATTCTTTGTTTCCAAAGGGTTTTTGTTTCCCTATGATAATAAAAAATATCCGGTTGAAAGGTCATTTTCTGACTTCCCCAATCTTCTGGAGATTTCCCGGAGCGCATTTCCTCATCTTCAGGAATGGGATAAAACTCCCAAAGATAGTTTCCGTTTTCATCTTTTTCATTAACAGTAGCAGGAGGGGTTGAATGAGCGACCGGCGGTTCGCCAGAAACTCCCGTAACGGAAATAAGAGAAACTACAGTAAGAAGGGTTATATACTGTAAAGAAGATTTTATCATTTTTGAGTTCCCTGTTTTTTTATTTTTTTTCTTCTAATCTGTTATGTATGATCATATACCCATTTTTTTTAGCAATAAAGAAAAACCGTCCTTTAATTGGCTTTTTAACTTAGGGAGTTTCATAACTTGATCAAGACGGCGACTTAAATAAGCTCTGGTTTTAATACAATCTTCCGAGTTATCATCCAACCAATAAAATAGCGTTGCCGAATAAACCCCGGCCAAAAGAGTACGTTTTGTATAAAAATTAAAATCCGTCGCCGTATCTCCCGCCGCGTACCAAATGGCATTAACCGTATTATAAAGCCCTTTCAATGCAAGGGAAGTCCGCGTCGGCTGACGCAGATATCGCAAGCTTTGACGAACGGCTTCCTTGTTCTTTTCCAAGAGACGTAAACGCACCATCACAGCCGTTGCAACACGGTCTTTCACACGCATAGAAAGCAGATCAACCTCTCCTAAACGCGCTGTCATTTGCCGATCAATCATTGAAAGATAATGTTCGAGAACCTTATCAGGATTACCTTGAAAAGCCCGATATTCATCCCCCTCCTTATAACCGGCATCTATTACGCCTTGCTTTAAAGCAGCTAGGCTCCAACCTAGTTCCGGTACATAGTTCAACATATGAGTAATGATAAGATCTTGCGTTTCCGGACAATGAATTGTATCGGACATGACTTTTTTCTTTCTTTATGTTATACTAGGTATTATAGTGCAGTGTGCTTAAGGGTTAAATAGCCTATTTTGCCCTTCAAGTATTAAATTAACCTTGCCCTTTTTTTAGGGCATTTTAGAAAGGAAGTGAGCGCCCATGCTCATTACTGTTCGCGATAATAATGTAGACCACGCTTTGCGTATCTTGAAAAAGAAATTGCAACGCGAAGGTGTCTTCCGCGTAATGAAGATCAGAAAGCATTTCGAAAAGCCTTCTGAGTGCCGCAAACGCGAAAAAGCCGAAGCAGCCCGCCGCATGCGTAAAGTACTACGCAAGCGTATGGAACGCGACGGATATTAATGAAGAAAAGGTGCGTAAAAGCACCTTTTTTTATGAAAAATCATTCTAAGTTTAGTCTCTAAATCCAAGAAGCCCTGACCTAGACACCGTCACCCTGCTTTAGAAAATCAAAGAAGCACGCGGCCGACGGCATACCGAATTTCATCAAGTCCTGCATTTTTCTCAGAACTCGAGACAAGGATTTCCGGATAGAGTGCGGGATGCTTTGGTGCTGTGTCTTGCACCTCTTGGACGCGTTTTTGCACGGCAGTCGGTTTAATCTTATCAATCTTTGTTAAGATGACTTGATAGGACACAGCTGCTTCATCCAACATATCCATGATCTCTATATCATTAGCCTTAAGGCCGTGGCGAGAATCAATAAGAAGAAAAACACGCTTAAGTTGAACGCGCCCCTTAAGGTAAAGACGTAGCATTTTATTCCAGCTATCGACTAAATCCTTAGGCGCCTTCGCATAACCGTACCCCGGCATATCCACCACATGAAGATGCGTATCCATTTGAAAAAAGTTTAAACATTGGGTGCGACCGGGGGTATTAGAGGCTTTTGCCAAACCCTTCTTTTTAAAAACGGCATTAATAAGACTGGATTTGCCGACATTAGAACGTCCTGCAAAAGCAATTTCAGGCCAATCTTGGGGGGGCAAGGTTTTCAAATCATAAACCGACGTCACAAACGTACAGGGATGTTCAAAAAGCCGGCGTGTCTTTTGCCGGGTCTCTGCTCGCTCCTGAATTTCCTCAGGCGTTAACTTGCTCTCCGTTTCCAAAGCCGTTTCTAAAGGATCTTGATCCATTTATTTAGCGCCCGTCCGTTTAGCTTCCATACGCATGATAGTCCATTGCTGTGCGATGGTAAGGGTATTGTTCCACGCCCAATAAATCACCAAACCGGCAGGGAAAGAGGCCAGCATCACCGTGAAAATTAACGGCATCAACATAAACATCTTTTCTTGCATGGGATCCGTCGGTGCGGGGTTTAAGCGTTGTTGCATGAACATTGTCGCTCCCATAATTAAGGGCCAAGCCCCAATTTGAAGGAAGCTCGGGACATCATACGGAAGCAAGCCGAATAGGTTAAACAGGCTTGTCGGATCAGGCGCAGACAAATCTTTAATCCAACCGTAAAACGGTGCTTGGCGCATTTCGATAGACACAAATAAAACCTTATAAAGGGCAAAGAAAACAGGAATCTGAATAATCATAGGCAAACACCCGGCCATAGGATTTACTTTCTCCTTTTTATACAGATTCATCAACGCTTGGTTCATCGCCATTTTATCATCTTTATGAAGCTCTTTTAACTTGGCCATTTTAGGCTGAAGTTGTTTCATACGAGCCATAGAGCGATAAGATTTATTAGCCAACGGAAAGAACAAAAGCTTCAAAACAACGGTAAGCAATAGAATCGCCAACCCAAAGTTTCCAAGGTAATCTTTTGTATAAGTCAGAACATGAAAAATAGGCTTGGTTAAGAAGTAAAACCAACCAAAATCAACGGCTAAGTCAAAATGTTTGATACCTAATTTTTCTTCATAGGAATCTAACAAAGCCAATACTTTTGCACCGGCATAGAAATGGTTGGTAAAGTTAATAGACTGACCGGCTTTTAGAGCAAAAGCAGGGCTAATATAGTCTGTAAAGTAACGATGCTTTGACGCATTAAGGGCGTGGCGATACGTCACTTTAGACGCCATGTCTTGGGGCGGAATCAAAGCCGTTAGCCAATATTTATCGGTAAATCCGGCCCAACCCCCTGTCACATTATGGGTTTGTTGCCCCTCATTCAAATCATCATATTTATGCTCAATCAACTTATCGCCAAGGTAACCGATAGGCCCTTCAAAGAGAATAAAAAAGCTAGAGACTTCCTTGACTTCATCCCGAGTAATCATGGCGTAAGCATACAAAGAAACATCTTGGGCGCTTGCATTACGCACTTGATCCTTAACGGTAAAGAGATAATCTTCATCAACGGAAATAACGCGCTCAAAAGTTAAACCTTGACCGTTTTCCCATGTCAAAAGGACGGGACGATCCACCGTTAAAACTGCATTTCCTTCGGCTTGCCAAAGTGTATCGGCATCTGGAACCTTGATGGACGGTGCGTTCGAGAGCCACCCAAAATCGGCAAAATAAGGTTGCTCCGTTTGATCGGGAGAAAGCAATGTAATATTTTTACCGGTTTTATCTACTTTCTCATTATATTTTTTAAAGGTCAAATCGTCCAAACGCCCCCCCTTTAACCGAATAGAGCCGGATAAAGACGGTGTATCAATTTGCAAACGTGCCGTTGATTCGATAACTTCTTTAACTGTCTTTGGCGGAACAATACCGGCCCCATTTGGAAGCGCAGGTGCATCGCCTAAAGTGGATTGATGAGTCGCCGGAAGAGTCGGTTTTGAGCCGTCAACCGTTTGCTCTGCCTGTTGAGGTTCTTGGGGTTTAGGCGCATCAAAAAAGACACTCCATCCCACAAGAACAGCCAAGATTAAGACCATGGCTATGACCATATTTTTTGTATTATCACCGTCAGGTTGTTGCATTTTAAAAGCTCTCTATTGTTAATCTATTCTCTGTAGTCGGTATTCTTTTTAGGGGGAACGGGGTCAACCCCCGAACTTCCCCAAGGATGACATCGCACAATACGTTTAAAAAGCAAAGCCGTTCCTTTTATAAAACCGTGGGTATCCACCGCCTCAAGACCATAAGCCGAACAAGTCGGCAAAAAGCGGCACCTCGCCGGAAGAAACGGTGAAACACATGTCCGATATAGCACAATTATCCCTTTCATGCAAAGGCTCAGCAGTTGATCTAAATGCCGAGCTAAAAAGGTTGTCAATTTGCGTAAAATGATCAAAAGATTCATCATAGGTACGGAATCCGTCCCAGAGCCCATTTTAAGTCCTTAGGCAGATCCGAGAATTCATAGGTTAAGATTTCTTTTCGGGCAATAAAAAGGTACAGATACCCTTGTTTTCCAAGGGTCGGCAAATGCGCTCGGATAATCTCTCGAAAGCGTCGTTTTGCTCTATTGCGGTAAACGGCGTTGCCTACCTTTTTAGAGGCGACGATACCAAAACCGATCCGGTCCTTATTGTCTTTCAGAACCTCAATTTCAGATAAAGGACAGACAATAAGAACAAAAGATTTTGTGACCCATTTTTGCCCTTTATTCATGGCAATTTTAAAATGAGAATTCTTTTTTAAACCAAAAAGTTGAATCACGGGAGTTACCTAAAGCTAAAAGCCTTAGGCTGATAGACGCGCACGACCTTTAGCACGACGACGATTGATCACAGCACGACCGGAAGCGGTTTCCATGCGTGAGCGAAAACCGTGACGACGTTTGCGAACAAGAACACTGGGTTGAAAAGTTCTTTTCATAACAGAAAGGCTCCAATAACATTAAACAATACACCTCTTATAAGAGGAATTCCGCCCTATGTCAACAAAATGTTCGCCCGTGTAGGAGCAATTTGATAATGTCCTGTTGAGCAATTTAGAAATGTCCGCTTTTGATTTATTCTGAAGAAGGTTTTAGGTTTAGATCAGGGAGGTCAA
>CAJDWK010000041.1_pt1 | contig 12654 bp, 9 predicted proteins | sample 7391621 | NCBI WGS metagenome assembly CAJDWK01 (sample SAMEA7055734, study PRJEB34461) | soil metagenome | biome: terrestrial ecosystem; feature: Peninsula; material: soil | place: Antarctica | collected 2016
TAAAACCTTCTTCAGAATAAATCAAAAGCGGACATTTCTAAATTGCTCAACAGGACATTATCAAATTGCTCCTACACATATAAGTTTTATATTGACAATTCTTGTTGATGGCACGGGCCAACCGCAATCGTTTGTCCATTGCAACAGATGTTTTTACAACCCTTGAAGGGGGTACACGTCCCGATGAATATAACGGCTCGAATACGTATTTAACGACGGAAACCAAGACGGATTTCTGGGAGGAATTAAGCGATAACCTTTCTATTATTTTAAATGACTTTTCTGACGTTGCACCAAACGGCGATCAACCTCCCCAAGGAAAATACAGTATCCATAAACAAGCGGGCATTATTTCTATTTATGCAACGCAAGCCAAGCACCAACAACTAAGGCGTTATCTTGATGTTTTACAAAAAAGTATTGAACGTCAGGTTTTGATTGAAGCTAAAATTGTGGAAGTAAACCTGAAGGATCAGTTTAAAACGGGTATTAATTGGAACGCTCTTAAGGGTGATTTTGTCTTGCAAATGCCTTTGGGAGACATTGCAACACCGGGGCATTTGAATGAGACTTTGCCGCCCCCTCGTAATGTTTTTACCCTTGGAGGAAATGCGCAAAAGATCACGGGGCTCTTGAGTCTGCTCAACCATTTTGGAACCGTTCGAACGCTGTCGAATCCGCGCTTAACGGTTATGAATAATAATCCGGCTGTTCTAAAGGTCGCTAAGAATAAAGTGTATTTCAAGCTGAATTATACGCGGGAACATAGCTATTTTGATAAGCAAGAACGCACCTATTATTCAAGTGATGTTAAAACCGTTCCCATTGGATTGATGATGTATGTTCATCCCAGTATTAGCGAAAACGGTCGTATTATCATGACGTTACGTCCGACCATTTCACAGATCTCAAGGGAAGTTCCTGATCCTGCCGTTGGCATTGCCTCGAATCAAGCTTTGCAGTCCCTTGTGTTGGAAGTACAAGTGCGCGAACTGGATTCAATTTTATCTATGAATTCCGGTGAGATTGTTGTGGTGGGAGGGTTGATGGAAGAGCGCTCGAGCAATGAACGGGACGGGGTTCCTGAAATTGAGGATGTGCCGTTCTTGGGTGAGCTTTTTAAAGGGAAATCCAATGACCGCACCGTAACAGAGCTGGTGATTTTTTTACGGGCAACCATCATTGAAAATGAGGATGAGCCTTTTTATGAAGATACCAGTATTTCTAAGGCGGATAAAACCGCTTATCAGGGCTTTACACAAGATCCGAGACCGCTACAATTCTAGCGGGGGCGACTGTCTGTCATTATGCAATTAAATAGGAGTTTACAAAAAAAATGATACGGAATTTTTTAGCTTTTTTCTTCGGCGTTTTCATAAGCCTGTCTCACGCAAGCGATGGGCTTCAGCGATCAGACCAAGCGTATTATGATGAAGGTGTCGTGTTGCGGAAAGCAGGACGGTATGACCAAGCAAAGAAATGCTTTTCTGCGGCTGTTTTTGCGCAGGACGGGATGCCGGCAGTAAAAGCGCTTTATAATTTGGGGCATATATCCTATCTCGAAGGTAGGATTCAGGACGCAGCTCTTTGGTTTGCGCAATCAAATCTCGCTCATATTGCTTTAACGGGTGAAGCTTTCCAACCGGCCGTTAAGGGATCTCAAGTGTTGCTTCAAGGAAGTGTCCTTAGTTTTTTTTCTCCTGCAAAGGAACTATTTTCTGCTCCCAACAGAGACATTCGTGATTTATTTACCAAGGTTATTTTCTCTTCTATACCTCGTGCTATTTCCTTAAAGGACTCGTTTGTTGTGAAAGGCGGAGATCTTGAAGTTCATTTTCGAGATGCCGATCATTTAAGGGCTATTGTCACAGCAAGCCCTCTCTTTTCCGGGAAAAATACCTATTATGTGGTGGATCCGGATGTCGAAGACGGTAAAGAATTCCAAGCCGTCGGCGGCACAGGGTATTGGGAAAAATTTGTACATGTTGAAGGAGATGAGGGCTTAGAACTTAAAGGCTCTATACCGTATTTACCCTTTACGTTAGTTCTGCCGAAAGGAGCCGAGCATGGAGGTCTTTCGATGAGAGGGGGAACTTTTCAAAAAGGTCTATTTAGTTTGGATGATTCTTTGAGGCTCCTTAGCTATCTTGGGGATATTTCAGACGAAAACATTAGGGCTCAAAAAGAAGAGGCTCTTGCTCTTTTGGCCGAGCGTCGTTTAGATCGACTTACACATCCTGAAAAATACCCTTCTTTAGGAGAGGTTTCACCGGAGAGGGGGCTTTTGAGTGACGGGACTATTAAAGAGTCTCAAGGAGATTATATAAGAAGTGGAGAAAAACCTTTCTATGTTGCTCCAAGTAAGGCGTTGATGCTGCTTTTGATAAAAGATGTACCTATTTTCTTGAATAAGTTATTTTTTATCAATCCGAACTTATCTTGCGATGGAATTTATACAGCTACGCCTGTAGAGGTTGAACGCGGGTTCACAGTAGAGTCTGATAAAAATTTACTAACTTATGGGAAATTTGCGTTGGAAAATTATAATGTTCAACTGATTTCAAGGGAGAGTATGTGGTTGATGGCAACAAATTTACATGCCAAATCCATAGGGATTTTCTCTTCCGGATCCCTTTCTATTCTGGGAATAAACCTCCCCATTGAGAAAATGCGACAACCTAAGGGGATGCCTGACCATTTGTGGAATGTCTTTTGTCAATATCACTCACAATAGATAGAATACTAAAGCCATAAAAGAAAAGGCGGCATTTCGATGTCGCCTTTTATGACCTGAAAAGACTAGTTTAAATCTTGGGGAAGAGTATGGCGGGATTCTTTTTCAGAGGGCTTTAAAAAGCGTTTGCTGAGTTGGGAAATCCACACAAGAAGGCCTCCGGCAAGGGCTCCAACCGTAAAGGTGCCAATAAGAACAAGGGATAAAGTGAGTTTAAATTGCAAGGGCAGGGGCCAGAGATCAATGGCAACCACACGGCTGTTTTTAACAGCAAAAACCGTTACTATGAGGGCAATGAAAACGGATAAAATGATCTTAAGGGCTTTAAACATTTGATATTCTCTTTACCTATCGGACTGTTGGGATTTTTAAAAGCCTAACACAGACCGGCGCTTCCTATCAAATCCTTTGTAGGGTTTTTGACGGTGTTATGCTATAACTATGCAAAATAAGGAGCTGTTTTATGGTTTGTCATATTGGGGTGTTGGGCGCAAACGGCCGTATGGGTCAAGAGCTCATGCAAGTGATTTGTGAGGATAATGAAACGCTTTTAAGTTCGGCGCTGGTGCGTCAAGGTCATGCCCTTGAGGGAAAAACACTTGGCCTCAAAAACCCCTTATATGGATCGGCGCTTTACCAAAGTGATTTATCTTCGGCCTTTCAAAAAGCCGATGTGATGATTGATTTTACCCTGCCGACGGCAACAACGGGCTTTTTAGGAAAAGCCCTTGAAATGCAAACGCCTCTTGTGATCGGGACAACGGGATTGGCTCGCGAAGAGCATTTGTTAATGGAAACATTAGCCCGTGCTGTGCCCGTGGTTTACGATACCAATATGAGTCTTGGGATTACGATTCTCAATGCTTTAGTAGAAAAGACAGCTGCCCTTTTGGGAGAAGAGTTTGATATTGAAATTCTTGAAATGCATCATCGTCATAAAAAAGATGCACCGTCGGGAACGGCTCTTACCTTGGGCAATTTTGCAGCACGGGGGAGGGGAGTTCCCTTCGATTCTGTGGCATCATTTGATTGCCCGGGAGAAAAACAAAAAGAACGAAAGCCGGGCGATATCGGTTTTGCCGTCCTTCGAGGCGGCGGTGTGATCGGAGACCATAGCGCTCTTTTTACGTCACAAGAAGAAATGCTTACCTTGTCCCATAGAGCTCTCAAACGAGCAGTTTTTGCCAAGGGAGCGGTAAGGGCTGCAAAGTGGGTTGTGACCCAAGAACCGGGCCTTTATAACATGCGTAATGTTCTGGGCTTATAAGAAGATAAATTGCATTTGCCTTTACATGCCCTTTCTGCGCTTCTATAAATATTTATTAGGCTTACACGCCATACGTAAAACCCCCTTAGGAGTATCAATTAATGTGTTCAATTTTCTCTGATGAGAAATTAATTAAGTCCTTTAAGGACTGTTTATCCTATGTGGCAAAAGCCCTTCAGGCTCCCGTTACGGTGATTTTATGGGACGGTTCAAAAATACCTTTAGGGGAAATAGGTCGGTCTGATTTGACCCTTAGTATTGCCCATAAGGGCGTTGTTGCTTCTCTTTTAAAGCATCCTAATCTTGAAACTATTATGCGTCATTATGCGTGTGGAAATATTCTCATTGAAGGGGGCGAGGATCTTATGGATTTTATTCAAACCCTAAGGAATAGCATTAAAAAAAAGGATATTAAAAAGCTAGATAAGTTTTTTATTATAAAGAAATTGTGGCCCTTTTTATTGGTCAAAAGTCTCAAGCCTCGGTTGGATCACGGGTACGCAAAAGATGAAACGGGCTTTGACGATAAACAGCGTAACAACAAGGATTTTATTCAGTTTCATTACGATGTGAGTAATGCGTTTTATAAACTCTTTTTGGATCCTGAAATGCTGTATTCCTGTGCTTATTTTAAAGATTGGTCTACCTCCCTTGAGCAAGCCCAAACGGATAAGCTCGAGATGATTTGCCGAAAATTACGCTTGCAAAAAGGAGATAGATTTTTGGATATCGGGTGTGGTTGGGGTGCTTTGGTGTGCTATGCTGCCAAGAACTATGGTGTTACGGCTCACGGTGTGACCTTGTCTCAAACGCAATATGATTATGCAACGGCCAAGGTCAAAGACTTGGGTTTGCAAGACCGCGTTACACTTGAGATCCGAGATTATATTACCCTTGACGGTCAATATGATCGTATTTCAAGCATCGGGATGTTTGAACACATCGGTTTGGATAAATTCCCGGAATATTTTAAGAAGGCTCGTTCGCTTTTGAGGGACAACGGAACCTTTTTAAATCATGGCATTGCGCGACGTGCCAAGGCGAATAAAAAGCGTGCCCGAGCTATTACGCCGGAAAAGCGCCTGATTCTAAAATACATTTTTCCCGGTTCGGAATTAGCACTCATCGCGACAATCCTTGAAGCTATGGAAGCCTACGGTTTTGAAATTCATGATGTGGAAGGTTGGAGAGAGCATTACGCTTTGACCTGCAAACTCTGGTGTCAACGCTTATCGTCCAATAAAGAAGCTGCGATTAAGGCCGTTGGTCTTGAGAAATATCGTATGTGGCTTGCCTATTTAGCGGGTGTTTCTTTTGGTTTTTGGAGCGGGTCAATTTTGCTTTATCAAGTGGTTGCAACCAAGCGTAGCAAAGACAAAGGCCCTTCAGGCCTCCCTAGTACACGGGCCGATTTATATGCCGAATGAGAGGAGGGGAATCTCCCCAAAAAACAAAAACCCTCGGCCTCTTTTGTGAGCCGAGAGCTTTTTTTAAAAACCTGCCTCTAAGGTTATCGTAATAATAGAGCCTTATTCCGCAAAGAGGGGCTTGCTGCGCATGCTATCTAATAATTGTTTGTTCTTGGTTTTTTCTGATGTCCACCCAACGACTTCATCGTTACTTTTTTTCACAATTGCTGCAAGTTCTTGTTGTGTTGTAGCGCCTTTGAGTTTTTGAGTAAGAGAGTTAAGGGTCTCAAGCCCGGCAGCTTGTACGGTTTCACCCGAATCAAGGACTTGTACAAGGGCTTGCAATGATTTATTAAGCAGGTCGGCGGCCGTAAGCAGATCTTGCTTAACGACAGGGTCTGTGATTTCCGGAATCGTAACAGCATCCAGAGTCAAAGGCGTGCCTGCAGTAGTTGTTTTTGAAGCACCACCGATGCTGAGCCTTCTATTGACAGGCTTTAGTTTAGGACCGTCCCTTAGAACTTTCATGAGTTCGTCCATATATCCCGCGCCCTTTTTGAGTTCGGAAGGCTGGAGCATAGGAGCCGCAGCCGTAGGGCGTGCAGGCGCAGCTTGTTTGAGACCACCGTTGCCGTCACATTTCTTTTCAGCAACTTCTTTGAGTTTCCCCCTGAGTTGTGCCAACGGTGTTTGGCAAGCAAGAGCAATGGCATCGGCTTTTCCAAGGTCGATTGCCTTTTCAAAATAGGCACCAACATCATCAACACCGCCAAACATTTTAGCTGCTTTTACGCCACACTGACCTTTTTCAAATTTTTCACGATAGATATGATCATGGGTTGTACAAACAATTTTTGCAATGGAAGCTCCGTCCTTTGTCGAACAGTTGTTGTGCCCTTTTCTTAAGGCACGCCCGTCGGCACAGGCTTCGCTTTGCCCGTATTTTGTAATTTCATCCACAACCTTTTGAACCCAAGGGTGAGGCGTGACTGCTGCATGAACATAACCGGTCATAAAGACAAGACCTAAAGCTGTTGTGAGTAGATATTTTTTATCCATTTTATTTTCCTATATTAAAATCCCCGATGTATATTCACACTTAAAAAGTTAAGAAAAGGTTAATTAATTTAAAGCCCGAAGAGTTTCTTTTTGAATCCGGAAAAAGCACTTTTTAGGCCGCCTGCTACTGTTTTAGCTGCATCGGTGACCGTTGTTTTTATGCCCGAAGCAACGGCAGCAAGGTCGGGGAGATTTGCTTTTTGTCGGGCAGCCTCTTCAATGCCGCCTCGAATAAAGCCGCTGAGACCTTCTCTCTCCGATTTTTTCTTTTGAAAGCCTTGAGCCAGCAGTTCGGCCATAGTGGGGGAGCTATCGTTATAACCTGCAACAATATCCCGCCTAAATAAACCTTCTCCTTCCTCAATCCCGGAGTTTGTGGAGCCATAGTGCAAAGGAGCCACCAGCGTTGTTAGGCCGTCCTTAACGGGTTCTAATATAAGTTGTGTAAAGAGTTTCTTTTGTGTTTTTAAGGTAAGAAGATGCCAAGGCTTCTTTGCGGCATCTACAAGGATATCCCAACGATTCCAGAAATAGCCTTTAGCGCGCCTTGCGGCAAGGCTTAAGGCATCATTGCCCAGTTGACGGGTTAGCACATCACTAGACCAATCAGCCGCTAAATAACCGACGGATCTGGTGCCTTTGTCACCGCCGTATTTCTCGGCAAGCCCTTCTCCGAAAAAGGGTATAAGACTTAGCAGAGCAGTCATTGTTCGTCCGGGAGAACCAACGGGAACGGGGTCTGCCAGAATACCGCCTGTGACATTTTGTCGAATCATATTATGTTCTCCGACGACGCTATTAATCCAGTTAACGGCGCTATCTCCCGAGTAAACGCGAGGCGTTGAAATAAAGTAACCTTGGAAAACATTTGACAGGGCATTGTTAAATTTGGGACCAAATTTTCCGTTGGCCGTGTAAATTTCCGCTAAAAGAGGCATGAGGATAGAAGCAAGGGCAGCTCCTTGGCTATGACCGCTTACAACGACTTTGATTTTGGATTTTGTTTCATTATCCAAGTCATCCATAAAACGATTCATGGCTCGTTGAATATTGGGCAACATGGCTTTTGTACGATTATAGAAACCGCCATGAACCTTACCGAAGGGAAAGTCGATGAGCTGAGCATCAAAGTTAACTTCCCAATCGGGGGAGCCTTCATCATCTTCCCGTGTTTGTGACCCCCTCACAATAACGGTCATGACATTTTGTTCTTTGTTATAGGCAACAAACCCCGGTATGTCGTCCTTCTTATTTCCTTTGCCGGTTTTTCCTGCAAATTCTTCGATTTCCCAGCCTCTTATTTTGAGATTTCCTTTTAATTTATCTATGAGTTTATCGTATTCTCCGTCTAACGTACCGCGCTTTCCGATGGCATAGGCCAGTTTGTTCATATCAATTAATGTTGGGATTTGACGTTCAAAAATCGGATCAACCTCAAACTCTCCGTTGCCGAGGTCTTGAACTAGGGCTTGATTACGAGCCATTTGAAAGGACTCCAAGTTTTCTTGTTGCCCCTTTAATTCTAATTTCAGGGGTGCTTTTGAGGCAAGGGTGCTTTCCTCCTCTTCCTTTGTTTTTCCGAGACGAGGGTATAAAAGTCTATCCAGTTCCGAAGGAGCAATTTGCAAACCTTTTTCTTGTAAAAGGAGATCCTCTTTTGACGGAGGATTCCTAAAACCGTAGGGGGGCTGTGCATAATCTTCTAAGGTTTCGGCAGATCGAACGGCATCAAGAGGGCTTTCTTGTGTTGTGATGTCAAACTCCGTTATCTCTTCTTTAGGAAGAAGTTCTTGAAGGAGTTCGTCCTTGGTTTCTGTTCTAGGATCGGCAGGTTTTATTAGATTGACGGTTGTTTTGTTTGTTGGTTTTGCAAGGCAATCTGTTTGTGAAAAATTTGAGATTAATATTGCCAATGTTAAAAATGATTTAAATATGAATTTCATCTGATTTACCATTTTCTTATTTATCTATTTCTATCGTAAATAAAAAAGGTTAATTTTCTATTTAAATAAATTAAATGAGGGTTTATAAGGATTTTTTTAAAAAAAATAAAATTTTAGCGAATTTGTTAACGTTTTGTTATTAACTTTTTGGCATAGTAAGGTTATAGAGTCTAAGAAGTAGAAAAAACACTTTTGTCATGGATAAGATTCGGGTACTACTAGAATAAGAAAAAGGCGGTTCGATATGAGCAAATCAGATAAAGAAAAAGAAGTACTCCATTGTTCATTTTGTGGAAAAAGCCAACACGAAGTGAAAAAATTAATCGCAGGACCCAATGTGTTCATTTGTGATGAATGTGTCGATCTGTGTATTGATATTATTCGCGAGGAAAACAAAGCGAGTCCTCTTGGCGGCCATGATGATAAGGTGCCGACCCCCCGTGAGATTAGAGAACATCTTGATAACTATGTGATCGGTCAAGACGAGGCAAAGCGTGTCCTTTCTGTTGCGGTTTATAATCACTACAAGCGCGTTGATCATATGCAAGGCACAGCCGAGGTTGAGCTGCAAAAATCTAACATTTTGCTTTTGGGGCCGACAGGTTGCGGTAAAACGCTTTTAGCGCAAACATTGGCTCGTATTTTAAACGTTCCTTTTACAATAGCTGATGCTACCACCTTGACCGAAGCCGGTTATGTGGGAGAAGACGTTGAAAATATCATCCTGAAATTGCTTCAATCTGCAGAGTATAATGTTGAAAAGGCTCAACGCGGTATTGTCTATATTGATGAGGTAGATAAGATTTCTCGGAAATCCGATAATCCTTCGATTACCCGTGATGTTTCCGGTGAAGGTGTGCAACAAGCTTTGCTCAAGATTATGGAAGGAACCGTTGCTTCTGTGCCTCCCCAAGGCGGGCGTAAGCATCCCCAGCAAGAGTTTCTACAGGTAGACACTTCTAATATTCTCTTTATTTGCGGAGGGGCTTTTGCGGGTATTGAAAAGATTATTTCCCAGCGTGATAAAGGCGCCGGTATGGGATTTGGTGCAGAAGTTCGAGATGAAAGTGACGCCGGTATCGGTGAGTTATTGACGGGCATTGAGCCGACAGACCTTGTGAAATTTGGTTTGATTCCCGAGTTTATCGGTCGTTTGCCCATTGTTACAACGTTAACTGATCTTGATGAAGAGGCGTTGGTTCAAATTTTGACGGAACCTAAAAATGCCTTGATTAAGCAGTACGAAAAACTGTTCGAAATGGAAGGTGTGAAATTAATCTTTAATGAATCGGCCTTAAAAGCGATTGCTAAAAAGGCGATCCGACGTAAAACAGGTGCCCGCGGATTGCGTTCCATTATGGAAATAGCTCTGCTTGAGACCATGTATGATATCCCGGGGCAGGATGATCTTGAAGAAGTGATTATTAATGCAGAAGTTATTGAAGGAACAGGGAAACCTTTGCTAGTATATAAGAAAGAGGAAAAAGCAGTTCCTAAGAAAGCTGCAAAATCCCTAGCATGAGCTCCTGCTGTTTTTTTTAAGAAAGAAGAGGGGCCTTGCAAGGCCCTTTTTGTATAGTCTCTTTGAGAAAAAAGGCGCTTCTTGTACAAATGACCGTATAGTATTTATAAGAATAAAGAGAGAAATAACGTGGCAAAAAACCTTGAACTCCCTACTAAAAACAGCTTACCCGTTTTACCTTTAAGGGATATTGTTGTTTTTCCGAATATGATTGTGCCGCTTTTTGTGGGACGCGAGAAATCCGTGAATGCTCTTGAGGAGGTCATGCTTAAGGATCAGAGAGTGCTGCTTGTGACCCAGAAAGATCCCTCCCTTGAAGAGCCAAAGGGGAAAGATCTTTATACAATGGGGACTGTTGCTCAGGTCTTGCAACTTTTGAAGTTACCTGACGGAACGGTGAAAGTTCTCGTTGAAGGTGAACAACGAGCCCATGTTTTTAAACTCTCTAAAAAAGAGGGGTATTTTGTTGCGGATGTAGAGATCATCAAGCCTGATGTTGATGAAGTTAATCCTGAAGCCGAAGCGCATATGCGAAATGCCATTAATGTTTTTGAACAATACCTTAAGTTAAATCCAAAAATTCCTCCTGAATCTTTGGCTTCTGTTGCAAAAATTGATGAACCCCATCAATTGGCAGATACTTTGGCATCTCACTTGACCATTAAAGTTGTTGATAAGCAAAAGGTTCTTGAAATCATTAACGTCACAGAACGTCTTGAGGCCATTTGTGCATTTATGGAGACTGAAATCAGTGTGATGCAAGCTGAAAAGCGCATTCGGGGTCGTGTCAAAACCCAGATGGAGAAGTCTCAGCGCGACTATTATTTGAATGAGCAAATGAAGGCGATTCAAAAGGAACTGGGTGAAGACGGTGATATTTTAAGTGATGCGGAAGAATTCGAGAAAAAACTGAAAGGCGCTAAATTATCCAAAGAAGCACGCGAGAAAGTTAAAGCAGAGCTTAAGAAGTTTAAGGCCATGAATCCTATGGCTTCCGAAGCAACAGTTGTGCGTAATTATTTGGATTGGGTATTGAGTCTTCCTTGGAATAAACCGAGCAAAGTAAAAAAAGATATTGTCGTTGCTCAAGAAATTTTGGATGAAGATCACTATGGTCTTACAACGGTTAAGGAACGTATTGTTGAGTATTTGGCTGTGCAGTCTCGTGTCGGCAAAGTTAAAGGGCCTATTCTTTGTCTTGTAGGCCCTCCGGGTGTCGGTAAAACCTCCCTTGGAGAATCCATTGCGCGTGCGACGGGGCGAAAGTTTGTCCGTATGGCTCTTGGCGGCGTGCGAGATGAATCTGAAATTAGAGGCCATCGTCGCACTTATATCGGCGCCATGCCGGGAAAAATCATTCAAGGAATGAAGAAAGCAGGCTCGTCTAACCCTCTCTTTTTATTGGACGAGATCGATAAAATGGGAAGCGATTGGCGCGGTGACCCGGCTTCAGCTCTCTTGGAAGTTTTGGATCCTGAGCAAAATACGGCTTTTAATGACCATTATCTTGAAGTTGATTATGACTTGTCCGATGTGATGTTTGTGACAACGGCCAATAGCCTTGACATGCCTCAACCCCTTCTTGATCGTATGGAAATTATTCGTCTTTCCGGGTATACGGAAGATGAAAAAGTGCAAATTGCTTTGCGTTACTTGATTCCAAAACAAATGGAACGCCATGGGTTAGCCGACAAAGAGTGGAGCATTTCTGAAAATGCATTGCGGGATATTCTGCGCCATTATACACGGGAAGCCGGCGTGCGGAATTTGGAGCGTGAAATTTCAAAACTATTGCGTAAGGCCATCAAAGAAATTTTGACCACGAAATCCAAGAAAACCATTAAAATTACGGAAGGTAATTTACAAACTTATCTTGGTGTTCCGCGCTTTAAATACGGTGTGTCTGAAACTAAGGATATGGTGGGAACCACAACCGGCCTTGCTTGGACCGAGGCCGGCGGTGATATTCTCTTTGTGGAAGCGGTGATGCTCCCCGGTAAAGGCAAGATGATTATTACCGGAAAACTTGGCGATGTGATGCAAGAATCCATTCAAGCAGCAGCCAGCTATATCCGTTCACGGTCAACGGATTTTGGTATTATCCCGCCTGTGTTCGAAAAAAATGATATCCATATCCACGTTCCTGAAGGCGCCACACCAAAGGACGGACCGTCTGCAGGTGTAACCATGTGTACGTCCATTGTCTCTATGCTAACGGGCATTCCCGTCAAACGTGATGTGGCCATGACCGGAGAAATTACCCTAAGAGGCCGTGTCTTACCCATTGGAGGTTTAAAAGAAAAGCTGCTGGCAGCCCATCGCGGAGGTATAAAAACGGTCTTAATTCCCAAGGATAACGAGAAGGATTTAACGGAAATTCCTGAAAAGATAAAAACGGGTCTTAAAATCATTCCTGTGGCCACCGTTGAAGAAGTGCTTGCAAATGCCTTGGTTAGAAAACCAAAGTCTGTTGTGTGGACGCCCTCCAAAGCATCTTCAAAAAAAGATCATGCAAGGGGCGACGAGACGCGAGCGCATTAATAGAGAATTCCGTTGCAGACCTTTCATAGCTTTCTACCTGTAAAAAAGGAGCTTCTCGAGGCTCCTTTTTTTATGGGTTGTTCGTAATCGACTCACAAAGCCCATCTTAACTGGATAAAAAAAGCCCCGAGCTTATATGGCTTGGGGTTTCCAGTTGTAGGGGAGCAGGTCGTCGAGAG
>CAJDWK010000049.1_pt1 | contig 11986 bp, 11 predicted proteins | sample 7391621 | NCBI WGS metagenome assembly CAJDWK01 (sample SAMEA7055734, study PRJEB34461) | soil metagenome | biome: terrestrial ecosystem; feature: Peninsula; material: soil | place: Antarctica | collected 2016
CGAAACGTTTTTTGAACCGTTCAAGCCATTGGGGTGTCAAAGAGATTTCCGGCAACAAAACAAGGCTTTGACGCCCCTCACGTAAGGCCTGTGCAATGGGGGCACTCAAGGCGCTCTCCGCATCCTCGACATAAAGTTAAAGGTGCATAGCCCCGTCGGTTTAAAAATAACAAGGCTTGCTCACCCTTTGAGACCGCCTCCACAAGGGCAGAACGTACCTTCGCTGCCATAAATTGCACCTCACCTTGGGAGGCTTTTTTATCATGAGATCGCATATCGACAATCTCGAGGCTCGGCATGGTGGCGCCTCCGTGGCGATGGGGGAGCTTTAAAAAAGTATACTTTCCCTCCTTGGCATTCACATAGCTTTCAAGGGAGGGTGTTGCCGAGACCAAGACAATGGGAATTCCAAGATGATAGGCCCGTGCAACGGCCATATCACGAGCATGATAAGTGGCACTTTCCTCTTGCTTATAAGACGTTTCATGCTCTTCATCCACAATAATGAGCCCCAAGTTCGGATAGGGTAGCATTAACGCAGAGCGCGCGCCCACAATCACAGGCGCTTCTCCCTTTGCAATGCGCTGCCAGGCTTTTCGACGTTGGGCGGGTGTCATTTGCGAATGCCATCCGACGGGCTCGGCCCCGAAACGTTTTTTGAACCGTTCAAGCCATTGGGGTGTCAAAGAGATTTCCGGCAACAAAACAAGGCTTTGACGCCCCTCACGTAAGGCCTGTGCAATGGAATAAACCTCCGTCTTTCCGGATCCCGTCACACCGTCTACTAAAATAGCTTCATAGCTCTGAGAAGAAACGGCACGGGCTAAACTTTCCACGACCGCTTGCTGTTCGGGTGAATAAGACAGTTTTAGAAAATCAGCATCGGGATTACGAAAAACTGTCGAAAAGGGAACAAGCTTCAACGCGCCTTTATCAAACGCTCCTTTGATCACGGCTGCGGAAACGCCTGCACCCTTTTGAATTTCAGAACCGGAATAGGCCTTAGGCTTTCCCTGAAGCCACTCAATAATCAAATGCTGTTTATCCGTTAAAGTACCTGAAAACTCTTTGGAAATCTCATAGGCATAAAGAGGTTTTTCAGGTTCAAAGGCAGAAGGAGAACTTAAAAACATTTTTAAAACCAACCCCTTTGGGATCATAGTATAATCGGACATCCACTTTAAAAAGGTCAGATCCTGTTCTTTTAAAGCACACCACGCCACAACGGAAATCACATCCTTAATCTTTTTTAACGGTGTATTTGTCGTCTCTTTTAAAGTCGAGACAACCCCATACAAATTGCGTTTTCCAAAGGGAATTTGAACAACGGAACCGGGCTGCAAAGGTAAGTTAAGAGAATAGCGATAATCAAACGCTTCCCCAAAAGGGAGTGTCACAAGCACTTCCGCATAGGAAAAATCGTCTTGTTTCACGCTTTGCCGGTCATTTTCATTATCATCAAAAAGAATTGGGGCTTGATTCATGGGGCGCACTCTGTAAGATTCCAAATGAGTATACAACTTTTGAGAAAGAATGCCAAAAATGAAAATTTTCCTCGACACCGCCGACATTAAAGAAATTGAAGAGCTTGTTATCACAGGCCTCATTGACGGCGTAACAACCAACCCTTCCCTTATTGCAAAATCCGGCCGTGACATTAAAGAAGTCACAAAAGAAATTTGTGCTCTTGTCCCCCATGGCCCTGTTAGTGCCGAAGTCACAGCAACAGACTATAAAACGATGATGAAAGAAGCAGATATTTTACGTAAGATTGCCGATAACATTGCCGTCAAAGTCCCTCTCACCTTTGACGGCTTGCGCGCTTGTAAAACCCTCTCCGATGACAATACCATGGTCAACGTGACTTTGTGTTTTACCGCCAACCAAGCTCTTCTGGCCGCTAAAGCCGGAGCCGCTTTTATTTCGCCTTTCCTCGGACGCCTTGATGATTTGGGACAGGACGGCACAGACCTTATTTCGGATATTTCGGATCTTTACCTCAACTATCCCGACTTTAAAACAGAGATTCTTGCAGCCTCTATTCGAAGCCCGAAACATGTAAATGATGTTGCTTTATTGGGCGCTGATGTTGTTACCTTGCCGGGGAAAGTCTTGCGTGCAATGTATCATCACCCCTTAACGGATAAAGGATTAGAAGCCTTTGAGAAGGACTGGAAATTAACGGGACAATCTATCCTATAGCTTAAAATCTGCTTTACAGGGAAGTATTCCTCTATGACACAGCCAAAAATCAAAGCCTTTTTTCACAAAGATACGGCAACAATGACCTACGTTGTCTGGTGCGATGCAACAAAAAAATGTGCAATTATTGATTCTGTTTTAGATTATGACCCCCATGCCGGGCGTACAAGCACCCAATCGGTAGACGAGGTTATTGCTTTTATCAAGGACAATACCCTTTCAGCCCAATGGATTCTTGAAACCCATATCCATGCGGATCACCTGACTGCTGCCGGTTACCTGAAAGAATGCTTAAAGGCTAACACAGCCATCGGTGAACACATCAAAGAGGTTCTTGATTTTTGGATTCCCTTATACAACATTAAAAAAGATACACCCTCAAACGGCTCCCAATTTGACCGCCTCTTTCAAAACGGTGAAACCTTTAACATCGGGAACCTGAAAGCCTCTGTGATTCATACTCCGGGTCATACTCCTGCTTGTGTTAGCTATCATATCGAAGATTCGCTTTTTGTGGGGGACAGTATCTTTATGCCCGACCTTGGAACGGCCCGCGTTGATTTTCCGGGGGGAAGTGCCGAAATGCTTTACGATTCTATTCAAAAGCTTTTCACGCTCCCCGATGAAACCAAAATATTCGTAGGCCATATTTATCCAAAGCCCGGAGAATCCGTTGTTTTTGAAACAAATATCGGGGAACAAAAACAGAAAAATATTATGCTCAACGGCAGTACATCCCTTGAAGACTACCGCGCAAAAAGAGAAGCCCGTGATAAAACTCTGGGCCCGCCCCGTCTTCTTCTTCCTTCCCTTCAAATTAATTTACGGGCAGGAAATTTCGGAGATGCTGAAGGCAACGGTACGCACTACATCAAAATCCCCTTAAATAAAATTTGACATAAAATACATAATTAATAAGCAACATATTAATGAATAAATAACAATTTTCATGTTATAATATATAGTATTACATGGGAGGTTATTATGAAAAATATAATCATAGCTATTACTTCTGTCGCTTTCCTAGCCGGTTGCCAAAGTATGGGGCCTAAGGAAACAGGAGGCACGCTCATTGGTGCTGTTGGTGGCGGTCTTATCGGATCACAAATCGGAGGCGGTACAGGTCAACTGGTCGGTGTCGGCCTTGGAACACTCGGCGGTGCAGCTCTTGGAAACTATATTGGTAAAAATATGGACGATAGCGACAAATGAAAATAATAATTGAAGCTCTTTTAAGACATAAAAAGACCCTACTTACTTAAGGAAACGGTCTTTTTTGCACGTTTGGTAGAATAATGCCCTTTTTACTCGGTAGGGTGTGGCACTTCACAGGCCTGCTTAAAAGGCCACGGATCTTCGATATAATCCACGGGAATCAAATTATTAAGGGTTGCTTTGTTAAAGAAAAATAGAAAAATAAGCAACAAAATAAACGCAAGAAGTATAATAATTTTAGTCCGAAGGCCAACTTTTTTGATCCTTACTTTACGTCCCGTGTTTTTGTCATCTTCTTTTTTTGTCATGGGAACCTCGTTTTTTTATGTCGGTACTTTTGTACCTCTTACCTTAAGAGTACCTTAACACGCCCTGCTTAATAAATCCTTAAATCGACAGACTTACAATTTATTATAAAATGTCTTACACTTTTAGGATGAGACTTTATCAAAAAATCTTTTTGAGCGGTTTTCTAATCGCCTTCTCACACTCTTTTGCCTTGGCAACGGAAAAGAGTGCGGCTTTTTTATGCCAAAAGCAAATTGCACGGGCAGAGAAAGCCAATAATATTCCCCCCGGTCTTCTCTCGGCAATTTCTATCATTGAATCCGGAAAAAAAGCAACGGGGCATGAGGATCTTGTGGCATGGCCTTGGGTTATTAATGTCAACGGAAAACCCGAATATTACAAGACAAAAACCGATGCCGTAAAGTCTCTCAACAAACATTTGGAAGCGGGAACGTTGAATATTGATGTGGGATGCATGCAAGTCAATTACCGCCATCATGGTGCTGAATTTAGGTCGCCAACCTATATGATGGATCCCCGCCGAAATATTGACTATGCTGCAAAATTTTTAATGGAATTGCGCAGGCAACACGGGTCTTGGACAAAAGCTGTCGGGCATTATCATTCGGCAACCCTAAAACATCAAACACCCTATCGCCATAAGGTGTACAGAAAATGGCAAAAAGTACGCCACGATCAAAGGAAAAATCAACAAGAACCTTCTATTTTAGCAGCACAAATGAGCGAGCAATCTAAACGACTCTTGCGACCTTTAAATAAAAATCCGGCTACCCGTAAAACAGGCTATGAAATTATCCATCCTAAAGAACCGGCGGTTTATAGAAACGAGGAGAGTAACACTCTTCAAAAACAAGGAGACGTGCTAACGGTTAGCACCCTGCAAGAAGAAAGGCACACCCCCCCCCGTTAATCGAACCATAGAAATTCCAACCGTCCAACAACTCAATGCCAAGCAGTTAAACACGCTAATTTATTCCAACGGCAATTCGAAGTCAGAGAAAAACAAAAGAAAACCCTATTTCTTTACACAATAAAAAAACTTATTCCTCAAAGAATTAACTTCCTCCCCTCTCTTTATGAATTTTCCAATCTTACGGCCTTCATTAGAAATTAAACTTGACAGCTTGCTCCGATTCTATCAAATAGGATTTATCCTATCAATTTGATACGGCAACCTAACAAAAAAAATAAAAGGACGATCAAAATGAAAGCTATTAACTTTCTATTCTTTTTTATAGCGTTGATTATCGCGACACCTTCTCAAAGCTCTAAGCACGAAAGCACCAACAATGAGAGCGAGGTTCCTGTCTATCATGCGCCTTGTCTCACATACAACGATATTAAACATATCCCGACCAATCTAACCGAAGACCATTTATTAACCTTAAACAACCAAGCATGGCATTTCAGCTGGGCCTGCGATGCAAAACAGCTTCTAACATCTATATGGCATCCTACCCGACATAATTTCATCGTTAAGCTCCTTGATGAGAGGGGTTTAAATGGAAATGTTTGCGGAAACCTTCGATTTGCGACATACACCGTAATGGCAGAAAGAAAGTCCGATTTTGAACTCATAAACACTTTCCACTATATATTTTATTTGAAAGTTCCAAACAACTTATAAAAAAAAGGCCTCCGAAAGAAGGCCTTTTTTTTATGACTCTGTTACTCTTAAAAACTAACTGTCTAAAAAGCTACGCAACTTACGAGAGCGGCTTGGGTGTTTCAATTTCCGCAGAGCCTTAGCTTCGATTTGGCGGATACGTTCTCTTGTCACAGAAAACTGCTGTCCGACTTCTTCAAGGGTGTGATCCGTATTCATACCGATACCAAAACGCATACGCAAAACCCGCTCTTCACGAGGTGTCAGGCTTGCCAGAACTTTTGTCGTCGCACCGCGCAAATTAGAATTCACAGCAGAATCAATGGGGATAATCGCATTTTTATCTTCGATAAAATCTCCCAAAGAGCCGTCTTCTTCATCCCCGATAGGTGTCTCAAGGCTAATGGGCTCTTTTGCAATTTTAAGAACTTTACGCACCTTATCAACAGGCATAAGCAGTTTTTTAGAAAGCTCTTCAGGGGTAGGCTCACGACCGATTTCATGAAGCATTTGCCGAGATGTACGTACTAATTTATTGATCGTTTCAATCATATGCACAGGAATACGGATCGTTCTGGCTTGATCGGCAATAGAACGCGTGATCGCTTGTCGAATCCACCATGTGGCATAGGTTGAGAATTTATAACCGCGACGATATTCAAATTTATCAACGGCTTTCATCAATCCGATATTACCTTCTTGAATCAAATCCAAAAATTGCAATCCACGATTGGTATATTTTTTTGCAATAGAAATCACAAGACGCAAGTTCGCTTCAATCATTTCCTTCTTAGCAACGTTCGAGCGACGTTCGCCTTGCTTTACGGTTTGAGCGATGCGCTTGAATTCCGAAATACTAATACCGGCGAGTTGGGATAAGTCGGAGATTTTCTCCCGAATATCCTGCACCTCTTCACCGTGTTGTTGAACAAACTGTTTCCAACTCTCATTCTTCGTGTCAAGGTCTGCCAACCAGTTCGGGTCAACCTCTTTTCCCGTATATTCTTTTAAAAATACTTCACGCTTCACACCGCAATCCGTCGCAAATCGCAAAAGCTTTGTTTCTAAGCCCAAAAGCTTGCGGTTCAGTTGGTAAAGTTGGTCAACCAACTGCTCGATACGAAAGTTATTAAGCCGCACTTCACCCATAAGGACAACAAGTTCGGCCTTATATTTTTTATAAGTTACATCGTCTTTATCATTCGTGTCTTTACCGTCTTGCACAGCTTTAAGACGCTTATTTTGAACCTTACTCATTTTGTCGTAGGTTATTGCAATCCTGTCGAAAAGCTCGAGCACCTGAGGCTTAAGCTCTTCTTCCATTTCCGACAAAGAGGTTGTTTCTTGAGCATCGTCATCCTCGTCTTCGTCATCGTCTACCTCGTCAGACTTGGATGCTTTTTCATCGGGTTTCGAGCCTTTATCGGTATCGCCTTCTTGGGCCGCCGTATCATCACTACTGCCTTCCGAATCATCCTCTCCGGCAGAATACGTATCGCCGAGATCAATAACGTCACGCAACAAAAGCTGTTCGTCCACAAGGGCATCACGCCATTCGATAAGAGCTTGTATGGTTAAAGGACTTTCGCAAATGGACTCGATCATCATCTCACGCCCGGCCTCGATGCGCTTTGCAATTTCAATTTCACCTTCACGGGAAAGAAGTTCAACTTTGCCCATTTCACGCAAATAAAGACGCACGGGATCATCTATTCGTCCCGCTTCTGTTTCCGAAATATTACCGCTCGGGTCGCTTGACTCGTCCTTATCGTCAATATCATCATCCGGAAGATCGTCATCATCGCCGTCAATGACTAGTGTTTTCTTAGAGTCGTCAGATTCCTCAATAGCGGGAATATCATCAACATCGTCCGCCTCAGCAATAATATTGATGCCCATATCCGTAATGGTCGCCATAATATCTTCAATTTGCTCAGAACTCATTTCATCCTGAGGTAGGGCTTTATTAACCTCTTCATAGGTTAATTGACCGCGCTCACGGCCCTTTACGAGAAGCTTTTGGATTTCATGCTTTGCAACATCTTTCCCCTCGAAGGCTTCCGAGTTATCGTCAAGGGTATCATTTTCTTTTCTAGCTGTAGACTTCGGTCGTGCCACGGTGATCCTCATAACTTTACAATAAAAAAAGGTTAACTCTTTAAACGCGCTAACTCCTCTTGGAGGCGCTTTACTTTACTAAAATTCTCAGATGTTGAAGCACTTGCCAATTGCCTCTCTGCTGATTTCAAATCTTGTTCCAAGGCACTCTTGCCCTGACAAAAATGCCAGACTTTGCGCCAATTTTCAAGAACATTCTCTCGAACCTCAGGGGTTTCCGCCTTTGAGGGGCGCGCAAAAACAGCATGAGTATAAGTTAAAAGGTTACATATGGACTCTACTGTATCTCCTAACCCCTTATTATACAAATGGTTATTAAGTGCCTCTTTGTCAAGGTCAAACTCTTCAAAAAGATAATGAACCATTTCCTCTCGCAGAGCAATAAGTGACGGATTGAGCAAAACAAGCTCCATAAACTCGCCCTCAACCTCTGATAAAAGACTCGGGTAATTTAACAAACTCGCAAAAAGGGCTTTAAGACGGCTTTCATTGGCATTCACACTGTGCAGCGATGTCATTTGAGACGAAGGATTTTTCGCATAAGACCCTGAAAAAGAACGAGCCCCTCTATTTTGACCGTATTTCCTATCGGACAGTTGACGCATATAAGCTCTTAAGCGATCATTGGCATCAAATTCATAGCTCTTGCGTATACTATTATTTTTGATTGCTCCCAAGAGGGAAAAAATATCCTGACGCAAGGCCGTTTTTTGCTCCGGTGTCTCTAAAGATTTTCCGGCAACACTCGTGCTCCAAAGCTTTTCTACGAGGGGCAGAGCCGTGTCATACAAATTTTTCAACAACTCTTTTTTACCGGCTCGCAGCAAACTATCGGGATCTTCTCCGGCAGGCAAGGACACAAAGCGCAAACTTTTCCCTACTTCAAGGGAGGGAAGTGCTACTTTCAAAACCCTTAAAGCAGCTTCTTCACCTGCCTTATCACCATCCAAACAAATAATCGGCTCATTATCCAGCTTCCATAAAACCTCTAATTGCTTTTCCGTAATAGACGTTCCGTTTGGCGCAACAGCCCCTTGAAAACCCGCTTGATGAAGGGCAACCACATCCATATACCCCTCACAGCAAATAAGAGGGGCGGTTTTATCTTGAGTTTTTACCTGCTTTGCCAAATGGTACCCGTAAATAACATCCCCCTTATGAAATAAAGGCGTTTCGGGAGAATTAATATATTTAGGGTTTCCTGTACCGAGAATCCGCCCGCCAAAGGCGATAACACGTCCTCGTCTATCCCAAATGGGAAACATAAGTCGATCTCTAAAATAATCGTAAAATTCCCCCGAGCGATCCCGTGATTCTTGAACAAGACCAAGTTTTTGGAGCACAGAGGTTTTGTAGCCGAGTTTAGAGAGATAATGATGCAACACATTTCCTCGAGGAGCATACCCCAAACGAAAAGTTTTTTGTGTTTGAAGTGTAACGCCCCGATTGTCGATGTACTTTTTGGCAATAACGCCGCCATTACTTAATAATTGTTTTTCATAAAACTGAGTTGCTTTTTCCAAAATCTCATAAAAAAGCTCACCTTCGGCTCGGGCACGGCGATCCGCTTCGGAATCGCCCCCGTTTTGGGGAATTTGAAGTCCCGCTTGGCCTGCAAGCTCTTCTACCGCCTCAGGAAAAGTAATCCCTTTTTTTTCCATCAGGAAAGAAAAGGTATCCCCGTGAGCCTTACACCCATAGCAATGGTAGTGGCCGTCTTCTTCATAAATATAAAAGGAGGGGGATTTTTCGTTGTGAAAGGGGCAACAAGCCGTCAAATTAGAACCGCGTTTTTGCACAACGGTATAACGCCCTATAACATCAGCCAAGGAGATACGTCGTCTAATTTGATCTAAAAAGCCGGAGGAAAACGTTACCATCTTAGAGCTCACTTAATAAAGCACCATAGAAGATTTTGGTTCATTTTAAAAGGAAATAGTAAAGGAAATGATCAAAATCTCGCTATTATTTTTAATTGACCGCTACGCTTTAAAAGAGCTTCTAAAAAGTACAACGGGCTTTGAAAAAAAGCTTTTTAACTCTGTGGGCGGCCTAAACTGCGATACGATATGTGCCCTTACCGGATTTTTTAGCCTCATACATGGCTGCATCAGCTTTTTTCAAAAGTTCCTCCGGAGTTTTTCCGGCACCGGGGTACAAGGCAAGACCGATACTGACGCCAAAATCAGCAACCTGCCCCTCTTTTTCAACGCGGGTTCCAATAGCATCAAGGCAACGTTTTGCCACCCGAATCAGATCTTCCTCTGAAGAAATATGCGTCACAAGGGCCGCAAATTCATCTCCCCCAAAACGCGCCACCAAATCAGATTCTCGTACACTTTCCACTAGTTTTTGCGAAACTTCTTTCAACAAAAAATCCCCGAAATCATGGCCAAGGGTATCATTAACAGCCTTGAAGCCGTCAAGGTCAAAAAAAGCAACGCCGAATGTAGCATTATTTTCTTGAGCTTTCTCAAAAAAGTCTCTCAACGCTTCATCAAACTTCTTACGGTTCGCAAGCCCCGTCAATCCGTCGTGCAGAGCGAGGTATTCAAGGTGCTTTTCTTTCTTTTTCCCTTCGGAAACATCTTTATGAACGGAAACCGTACCGCCTTCCGGGATTTTGTTCTCAATCACTTCCACCCATACGCCCGTGGACAAGAGATCCACATGGGGCTTCGTCGGATTTTTGTGACGGCCGACCTTCACAGAAACCCAGTCTTCAATTTCTTTGTTATTTAGACAAACATTGTTCTCGGGACATAGTTCTCGACGCTCCACTTGGTAAACGCCCAACCGGATATTCTCGCGAACTAATTCTTCATAGGTGATACCCGAACCGCCAAGGGATTTCACACTAGGATAAAGTTCTCTAAAACGACTATTATAGATGAGCAAAATATCATCAGCATCAAAGAGAGCAAAACCCTCGGCAATATTTTCGATAGCTGTGGCCAAAAGTTGGCGAGACCTGTTAAGTTCGGATAATATTCTTTGCTCTCGATCTCGTGTTGTCTTTTTAACTAAGCAAGAATTAATACGAGCCTGTAAAAGAGTATTGTTCACAGGCATAGGAAGATAATCGTCCGCCCCAAGGCGAATACAATTAACGACATTATCCATATCACTGGAAGAAGAAATCACAAGCACGGGGATGTCTTTCAAGCGCTCGTTTTGCTTAATAATTTGCAGAACTTTATCGCCGTTCATCTCCGGCATAAAAAGATCTAATAAAATAATATCCGGTGTTGCTTCTCTCAAATACTCAAGGGCTTTTACACCGTCCTCAATAATCTTGACAGTATGACCGACTTTTTTTAATTTTCGTGATAAAAGTTCTCTTTTTTGAGAACTGTCATCAACAATCAGAACGCTCCCCGTTACAAGGGCCGGCATATATAAACGAATATCCTCTTGATCTTCGGCAATCTCAACCGTTGCCTTTTCCAAAGTAAAGCGCTCAATCACCGCTAAAAGTTCATTGGCCTTTTTCTGAAGCTCTATGACGGCCGCAACGGCATTTTCTACCCTCTCTAATTCTTCCAAAGCATCTTGAACGAGCTCGGCATATCCCAATATAACCCCAACGGCTGTCCGCATATCATGGCGGATTTCTTTCAAACGATTACTGTCTAAAAGACCATCTTGGTTTTCCGGCAAAGAACAACAATTCAGAAGTTCCCGAAACGTATCCGCTCCGTTTTGAATACTTTGAACATCCGCTTGAATTTGGGCATTCTGAAGCGGAACAATATCTTTTTTAAACCGAGAAAGACTCAAAAGGATATTCTTGAAATCCGAATCAATTTTTCCAAGGGTAGAAAGAAAGTAGGCCTTAGCCTTATTGGGGGGGGTATAATCAACAACTGACATATGTTTTCCTGTCTATATTTTGACGCCGGTACTTACTTTCTCCTTGATTTCCAACCCCTCATATGAAACTCAAGATTCCGACTCTTGTTACTTCTTTAGCCCGTCAAGCATTCTTTGAATTTTTTCAAGTAAACGAGGAAGCTCAACGGGCTTAGTATCATACTCGTCACATCCTGCAGCCAATGCTTTTTCACGATCTTCGGCCATGGCATGGGCTGTTAGAGCAATAACAGGAATAGAGGCTGTTTCCGGATTGGACTTGACTCGACGGGTAGCCTCCCACCCGTCAATTTTAGGCAGACTCATATCCATTAAAATAAGATCCGGCTTTACACAGAGAGCTTTCGCTACGCCCTCTTCGCCATCGACGGCAATGGTAATTTCAAAACCCTTACGCTCAAGGCGTCTTGAGAGCATGTCACGATTCATTTCATTATCTTCGACCAAAAGAATATGTGTCATTGATTCCACCCTGCACCTTTCGCACATAAACATAAAAGGGTTACATAATACCTAGTGCCATTGTAAAATGTATTAAAAAAACTATCAAGTTGAAAACCATAAATGTAGGAGCAATTTGATAATGTCCTGTTGAGCAATTTAGAAATGTCCGCTTTTGATTTATTCTGAAGAAGGTTTCAGGTTTAGATCAGGGAGGTCAAA
>CAJDWK010000044.1_pt1 | contig 11891 bp, 8 predicted proteins | sample 7391621 | NCBI WGS metagenome assembly CAJDWK01 (sample SAMEA7055734, study PRJEB34461) | soil metagenome | biome: terrestrial ecosystem; feature: Peninsula; material: soil | place: Antarctica | collected 2016
CGCCCATACACAACTTTTTGTTATAACTCTTAAATTCATTAGGCATATGAATATTATGCATTTAATTCAATAAGGCACTTTCATTGGTAAGGGGTATAGTATGATATTTTTTTATAGAGTTGTGCTTTTCTCTTCCCTAATTTTATGCCCGAACCTTGGATTCTCAAAACAGCCGGCTTCTTATGCGCCTTCTGTAATTATTGAAACGGTTATTTCTCAAACCATCCATACGCCCTTGGAAGCCCTTGGCACAACTAAAGCTTTAAATACGATTATCCTGACACCCAACACAATACAAAAAGTCTCAGAAATTCTCTTTAAAGAGGGCACACTTGTTCATAAGGGCGACATCCTGTTACGCCTGAATCAACAAGAAGAACTGGCAACCTTAGACTCTGCACTCGCTTCACTTTCCGAAGCCAAAGAGACCCTCGATCGGGCAAAAGGCCTAAAGAAATCTAATAATATTTCCGATGCAGCTCTTAAAGAGCGGAAAACTGCTTTATTAGAAGCCGAAGCACGTATTAATGTTTTGCAAGCCCAAATAAAAGACTTAACATTAGTGGCTCCCTTTGACGGCATTATCGGCCTCAGCGATATTAGCCTTGGAGAGCTTGTTCAACCCGGAGATCGAATAGCAACTCTTTCCGACATATCCTCCCTCAAAGTTGATTTTGATGTCCCCGATCTATACCTCAAAGATATAAAGGAAGGGCAAAGCCTCAAAGCTTTTGTTGATGCCTACCCTCAAATAACCCTAAAGGGTGAGATTAAAACCATAGATACAAGCGTCAACCCAAACACCCGAACCGTTATAATAAGAGCGCTTATTGATAACCAAGATTATCTTTTAAAACCGGGAATGATTGTGAATATCATTATAGAAACGTCCCCGAGAGAGGCTCTCCTCATCGAAGAAAAGTCTATCCTCCAAGAAGGAGATAAAAGCTTTGTGTTTCTTTTTAACCCAAAAACTCAAACAGCGTCACGCACCTTGGTCACGCTCGGTAGCCGTCTAAAGAGCAAGGTTGAAGTATTAACAGGCTTAAAGGAATCAGAACAAATTATTACGGAAGGTCATTTTAAAATCCGTGACGGCACAAAGGTAACGCCTCATAAAACCCTAAGAATTCCTAAAGAACAAACAGAGAAAAAACAAACAAAGAGCCTAACAAAAAATGAGACGCCTCCATGACCCTATCGGATATTTGCGTCAAGAGACCCGTTCTTGCTTCTGTTTTTTCCCTCCCCTTATTGCCTTCGGCATTGTCTCTTTTCAAAGGATTTCCTTGCGCGAATATCCGGATATTGACCCGCCCGTTGTTTCCGTCAATACGGATTATAAAGGCGCCTCCGCCGCCCTTATTGAAACACGCATTACCCAATTAATTGAAGATCGCATTTCAGGCATCGAAGGGATTAAATTTATTGAATCCTCCTCATCCGACGGCCGCTCTCGCATTACCGTTGAATTTGATATCAACCGAGATATTGACGGAGCCACCAATGATATCAGAGACCGCGTTTCCGGCATCCTTGATGATTTACCCGAAGAAGCCGATGCTCCCGATATCCAAAAAGCAGATGCAAGTGACGATGTTATTTTATGGTTGAATCTTGTAAGCGATCGCCTTTCTACCCTTGAGCTAACGGACTATGCACGGCGCTATCTGCAAGATCGCTTTTCCGTTTTACCGGGTGTTGCCCGTGTACGTATTGGCGGCGGTCTTAAATATTCCATGCGCATTTGGGCGGATCGTCAGAAATTAACAGCCCGCGGCTTAACCATTGCAGATATTGAATCGGCTCTACGTCGTGAAAACGTTGAATTACCTGCCGGTAGCATTGAATCAACAGACATTCAATTCACTGCCCGCATGAAACGTCTTTATACGTCTCCCGAGGATTTTAAAAACCTGGTTATTGCCCGTAAAGATAATTACCTTATACGCTTAGGAGACGTCGCACGCGTCGAAAAAGCGGCTGTTGAAAACAGGACTTTTTTCCGAGGAAACGGCCGACCCATGATTGGCCTCGGCATTGTAAAACAATCCAAAGCAAACACCATTGATGTCGCAAAGGCAACTGTCGGTCTTAGCAAAAGATTACAAGAAGAGCTGCCCGAGGGAATGCGCCTCATCAATTCTTATGACACTTCCGTCTTTGTAGAAGGAGCGATTGCAGAGGTTTATAAAACCCTCTTTTTTGCCTTACTGCTCGTCACTATTGTGATCTTTATTTTCCTCAAAAACGTTTCTGCCATGCTCATTCCGGCACTAACGGTTCCCGTCTCGTTGATTGCGACCTTTATTGTCCTCTATCCTGCAGGTTTTTCATTAAATATCCTAACTTTACTGGGACTTGTTTTGGCCATCGGTCTCGTTGTCGATGATGCCATCGTTGTCCTTGAAAACATATCAAGGCGCATCACCGAAGGAGAATCCCCCCTCGTTGCTGCCTATTACGGAACACGCCAAGTCCATTTTGCCGTTATCTCAACTACCGTTGTTCTGGTTGCCGTTTTTATCCCCATTGCTTTTTTAAAGGGTGATCTCGGGAGGCTTTTTACGGAATTTGCCGTTACTCTTGCTGTTGCTGTTTCCTTTTCAACATTTATAGCTCTATCCTTATGTCCGATGATGGCCTCCAAGCTACTCAAGCCCCCTACCTCGAGAACAGGCTTAGATCCCTCACCGCCTTCCTTTTTTAAGAAACTAAGCAACACTTACGAAAACTATCTTAACAAAGCTTTAATGCACAAGAGTATTATTGGCGTTTTAAGTTTATGTATTGTCGCAAGCTCCGGTTTTCTGCTCTCTGTTATCCCTAAGGAGTATACGCCTAAGGAAGATCGAGGGGCTTTCTTCTTGTTTGTTTCTGCCTAAGAAGGCGCAAGCTATACTTATACAGCGGCCTATATGACGGAGATTGAAAAAAGACTCATGCCCTATGTGACAAAAGGGGAAATAGATCGACTTCTTGTAAGAACACCTGCAGGGTTCGGCTCAATATCCAGCTTTAATGACGGCATTGTTATCAGTGTTTTAAAACCTTGGGGAGAACGGCGAAATGCGTTCCCCATTATGGGAGAAATTGCCCGAAACCTCTCGGATCTTCCCGGTGTGCGGGCTTTTCCTGTCATGCGACAAGGATTTGGCGGACGCATCCAAAAACCTGTGCAATTCGTGATCGGGGGAGGCACCTATAAAGAACTCGCTTCTTATCGTAATATCCTCTTGGAAAAACTCCAAGAATCCAACCCCGGGTTGATTGATCTTGATTCCGATTACAAAGAAACCCAACCCCAAATCCTTGTCACAGTGAAACGAGACAGAGCGGCTGATTTAGGGGTCAGCATTCAAAGCATAAGCCATACCTTGGAAACCCTTTTAGGTTCAAGGCGTGTTACAACCTATATTGAAGACGGCGAGGATTATGACGTTATCCTTGAAGCAGAGAAAAACCTCAAATCAAACTTACGAGATATCAATAATATTTATGTGAGATCATCCGCAACTCAGCAACTTATTCCCCTTTCCAACCTCGTCACCCTAGAAGAATTTGCCGACAGCAAAGCGTTAAATCGCTATAACCGTGTTCGTTCTATTACCCTCGAGGCAAACCTTGCCGACGGGTTAACCCTTGGCACAGCCCTCGAACACTTACGAATCCTCGCCAAAGAACACCTCCCGGAATCCGTTGTTATTGATTACAAGGGAGAATCCTTGGATTTTCAATCTGCTCAATCTTCCATTATCTTTATTTTTCTACTGGGGGTCATTGTGGTATTTTTGGTCTTAGCGGCACAATTTGAAAGCTATATTCATCCTTTTGTGATCATTTTAACGGTTCCTCTCTCCCTTACAGGAGCGCTTTTAGGAATTTGGCTCACCAACGGCACCTTAAATATCTATACCCAAGTCAGTCTTATCATTTTGATGGGATTGTCCGCCAAAAACGGTATTTTAATTGTCGAATTCGCAAACCAACTTCGAAATAGCGGCATAGAGTTTTCAAAAGCCTTACGGCAAGCTTGTTTAGCAAGATTGCGGCCGATTATTATGACAGGCATTACAACGGTTGCGGGTTCTCTCCCCTTAATTCTTGCTTCAGGTCCGGGAGCAGAAACAAGGCGTGCTATTGGAATCGTTATCTTTTCCGGCGTCTCTGCAGGCATTCTCTTTACTCTTTTTATCATTCCCGTTGCTTATGATTTATTTGCTCGAAAGACCGGATCACCCGATGATGTCAAACGTCAATTAGAGAGGGAGAAAATAAAGAGAATAAAAGAAACCTCAGAATAAAAAGAGTGACGTTTTCTCTCCTCTTTTTTGGGGATACCCTTTCTCAAAAAGGAAAGAAACACCCTACCCTTTCTTACAGAATCCTATATAAATTATAAAAAAGCTAAGGGTAAAAAATGCGCGCAATTTTTAGAAACTTTCTTCTCGTTTATATGGCTTGTTTAGGTGTTGCTCTTATAAATACGGCTCTTTTTGGCACGGACTTTTCAGATCAAAAAGGCCTGATCAAGCAAGCGGCGCTCTTATTTTTGCTCTACCTTTCCGGTTCTATTCCCTTCGGACTATTCATTGCAAAAGCATTTACGAAAAAAGATGTGCGCAACCTCGGATCCGGTAACATAGGAACCTCAAATGTCTTGCGTACGGGAAGTAAAACGGCGGCTTTTTTAACCCTGACTTTTGATTTGCTCAAAGGCCTGTTACCGATCCTTCTTTTGCAGCGCTATGCCACTGCAACTTTTTTCTCCGAATACGGCTTTTACGGCCTTCTTTTCTTAGTACCCGTCCTTGGACATATGTACCCTTGTTGGCTTCATTTCAAGGGAGGGAAAGGCATCGCAACGGGACTTGGTGTTCTCCTTGCATTTTCATGGCCCCTTGCTTTGGTCGGTCTTTTAATTTGGCTCATCAGCGCAGCGCTCTCTCGCATTTCCTCCCTTGCAGGCCTTATTGCATTCGGTCTGTTGCCCATTTTAACTCTTTATTTTGCTCCTTGGCAACAAACTATCTGGCTATTCGTGTTATCTGCTCTTGTATTCTGGGCCCACCGAGATAATATAAAGAGACTTTTAACAGGGCAGGAGAAAAAAATTGGCAAGGCTCCCAAATAAACAAAAAGTATTTCAAAACGGGGAGCTTGACTTTGGAAATCCTCCCCCGGAAAACGCACAAAAAACACAAGCACGCGCCCTCCCTTCTCCCCTAAGCGATCAAGAGAAAATTGCACGCATTTGTCTTTATCGTTCTCAAAATGTTGGCCCCGTTACTTATCGCAACCTTATTAAACGCTATAAAACAGCTATAATTGCCCTTGAAGCTCTGCCCGACCTTGCAAATCGCGGCGGCCTTAGAGCGCCCCTTAAACTTTATTCTAAAGAAAAGGTTCACCAAGAATTAAAAGCTCACGAAAAACTTGGAGCTCTCCTTGTCGTCGAGGGTGAAAAAGACTACCCGAAGGCCTTACGCGACATCAATGAAGCCCCTCCTGTTTTAAGCATTCACGGCAACCCAACGCTTTTTAAACGTCCCGGTATCGCCGTCGTCGGAGCACGAAATTGCGCTCTTAACGGGAAAAAGATGGTGCAACAATTAGCAGAAAGTCTGGGCCAAGAGGGATATACAATTGTTTCGGGATTGGCTCGGGGCATTGACGGACAAGCCCATCAAAGCGCTCTTGCCACAGGAACTATTGCGGTTATTGCAGGCGGTATTAATAAAATTTATCCTCCGGAACACGAAGCTCTTTTTGCCCAAATCAAAGAACAGGGTGTGATTATTGCCGAATCCATTATTGGAACAGAACCTCAAAGCACCCTTTTTCCACGAAGAAATCGTTTGATTTCAGGGCTTTCACAAGGCGTTATTGTTGTGGAAGCAGCTCTTCAATCGGGATCCCTCATTACGGCCCGCTATGCTGCGGAACAAAATAGAGACGTTTTTGTTGTCCCCGGCTCTCCCATGGATCCTCGTTATCGCGGCAGTAACGCCCTGATTCGACATGGGGCGACCCTTGTAACCAAAGCTCAAGACATTCTTGATGCCTTAAACCAACCCTACCGTCAAGCCATGAAAGAAGCCGCTTTTGAACAAGAGCAAGCAGACGAACAAAACAATTACCTTGAAGAGCCTCTCGAACCTGATTCCAAAACAGCAAAAGATTTGTGTGGAAAAATTATGGATCAGTTAAGCAGCGCTCCGATTTTCCTTGACGAACTGATCAGAGAGTGCTCTTACTCATCATCAATAGTCCTCTCGACCCTTTTAGAACTTGAGTTGGCAGGAAAAATAACAAGGCACCCAGGCAATAAAATATCAACCTAATAAAAAGACTAAAGGCTTCTATTCTTATGAAACTCGTTGTTGTTGAGTCCCCCGCTAAAGCAAAAACCATCAATAAATATCTTGGTAAAGATTACATTGTTCTCGCCAGTTACGGCCACGTCCGTGATCTCCCTTCAAAGAACGGGTCGGTTGATCCGGAAGATCATTTTAAGATGAAGTGGGCGATGGATAATCGCTCGAAAAAACAAGTGGCCGACCTTATTGCCGCCGCAAAAAAATCCGATGAAATCCTTCTCGCAACCGACCCTGATCGCGAAGGAGAAGCCATTTCTTGGCATGTCCAAAAAGTTCTCCAAGAACAAAAAGCCATCAAAGATAAACCTTTTTCCCGTGTGGTTTTTCACGAAATCACTAAGACAGCCATTTTAAAAGCCATAGACAATCCTCGCCCCTTAGATGAAGCTCTTATTCAAGCCTATCTTGCACGGCGCGCCCTTGACTATTTAGTGGGTTTTAATCTCTCGCCCATTTTGTGGCGTAAGCTTCCCGGCAGTCGCTCAGCCGGTCGCGTGCAATCCGTTGCATTGCGTATTATTACCGACCGAGAGGCTGAAATTGAAAAATTCATTGCCCGAGAATATTGGTCTGTTTTGGGACTTTTTGCAACAACAACCGGAAAGGATTTTGAAACACGCCTCACGCACTTAAACGGTGGAAAACTCGAAAAATTCACCCTTGGTTCCGAGAGCGATGCAAAAACAGCCCTTGCTGCAATCCAAGCTCAAACTTACGACGTTTTTAAAGTTGAACGCAAACAAACAAAACGCAACCCTACGGCACCGTTTACAACATCTACCTTACAACAAGAAGCCTCCAGAAAACTACGTTTCGGGTCTAAACGCACGATGCAACTGGCCCAACGTCTTTACGAAGGGATTTCCCTTGGCGGCGAGACCGTCGGTTTGATTACTTATATGCGTACGGACAGTGTTACCGTTGCTCAAGAAGCGCTTGATGCCACAAGATTTCATATTGAAAAAGCTTATGGTAAAGAATATCTTCCAGAGTCACAGCGTACCTATAAAAGCAAAGCTAAAAACGCTCAAGAGGCCCACGAAGCCGTCAGACCGACAGACGTTTCTCGCACACCCGAGTCTGTAAGATCGGCCTTGGACGACGATCAATTTAAGCTTTATGACTTAATTTGGAAACGTATGGTTTCCTCTCAAATGGAAAGTGCAAAATTCAATCAACTGACCATTGATATTACCTCCAAAGATCAACAAATTACCTTTCGTGCAACAGGGTCAACCTTATTGTTTGACGGTTTTCTAAAACTCTATGAAGAGGGTAAAGATAACGAGGAAGACGAAAACAACCAACGCTTGCCCGATGTGAAAGAAGGCGAAAAAGTCGATCTTAAAAAAGTCACTCCCAATCAACATTTCACCCAACCCCCACCGCGCTTTACGGAAGCTTCCCTTGTTAAACGCTTGGAAGAACTTGGTATCGGTCGTCCCTCGACCTATGCCTCTATCATGTCAACCCTCTTGGATCGCTCCTACGTACGCCTTGAAAAACGTCAATTAATTCCAGAGGGTCTCGGACGGGTTGTCACGACATTCTTGGTACAATATTTCCAAAAATACCTAGAATATGATTTTACCGCCGATCTCGAAGAGCAACTGGACGGTATTGCCGAGGGAAATGAAAAATGGGAAAAAGCGCTTCAGGATTTTTGGATCCCTTTCAAAAAGGCCGTTGACGAAACTGCTCCGTTACGCATCACAGAAGTCATTGATTTTCTCAACGAGCAATTGGGGACTTTTCTTTTTCCGGTTCTTGAAGAAGGCAAAGACCCTCGCAAATGTACCTCCTGTGATGAGGGGCAACTTAGCCTTAAACTGGGCCGCTATGGGGCTTTTGTGGGCTGCTCTAATTATCCGGATTGTAATAATACACGCCAACTGGGCAAGGCAAAAGCTGATGAAGAAACCATTGAAGACTTTGATATGGCTGCCAAATTTGAGCCCAAGATTCTCGGCCAAGACCCTGAAAGCGGTCTTGATATCACGGTGCGTAAAGGCCCTTATGGATTTTATTTTCAATGGGGAGAAGCTAAGCCGAAGGAAAAACCAAAACGCGTTGCACTGCCAAAGGGCAAAACCCCCGATGAGGCGACCCTTGAAGACGCTCTTACATTGGGAGCTCTTCCTAAAACCTTGGGCAACCATCCTGAAACTAATGAAGAAATTATCCTTGGTCAAGGACGCTTTGGGCCTTACGTAAAATACCAAGGAAAATTCACTTCCATTCCCAAGGATACCGACCACCTTAAAGTTACCCTCGACGATGCTGTTGAAATCATTGCCAATGCACCTGTGAAAAAAGCAAAAGCATCTGCTGCTAAGAAACCGGAGCCAAAGAAAACTGTTGCAAAAAAGGCGGTCTCTAAAAAAACAGTTCCTAAGAAGACACCTACGAAAAAAGCAGCTACCCCTAAAAAAGCGACGGTATAAGAAGAAATCAGTTTGTGCAGAAAATAAACGATCACCCCATACCCAGTATTTAAAATCCAAGCCCCTCTTTTAGAACACGGATTGAAAAGAGGCGGCTCCTTTCTTTATTCTAAGAATATTAACACTTTACCGCCTGCATGAGACTCTTTCCAAAGACATTCCGTTCCGAGCGATAGAGATTCTATGGAAGTTAGAAGAACGGCAAGGACGTCCGGGGCTTTTTGGAACGCTATATATCTTAACACAGCTTTAAATTATTTAGCTCATAGAGTAAGCTTAAGAGGAACGTGAGAAAAACCATTTAATGAAACGAACCTTAAAAATACTCTTCCGGCTTTTTACAACAGGCATTGTCCTTTTGTTTCTTGCTGCATTCTCTCTTTTCTTTTTTGCAAAAAAACACATCAACGCGACCTACAACATTCATTGGGATTCCGTACAAATCGGGTGGCATCACGTGACTTTTAAAGAGGTTCATTTTGCACCAAACCAAGGGAATACGGCCTTCATTCAAAAAGTGTCTCTGTATTTTGATTACGGGAGACTCTATAAAAAGGAAATTAAAAAAATTATCATCGACGGTCTCAACATTCCTTTGAACATAGACCGGAACAATACTATTTTTCTTCCTGATCTTCCGTTTTTGAATAAACCGATGCCTCCTAAAAACAACGCCGATCTTTTTGTTTTGCCGTCTTTGGGCTTTTCCATTTTAGAAACAGAGGTAAAACGAGTGACTCTTAAAGGAGAGCATGCAGCCTATGGCTCTTATTCCCTTAAGCTCAAGCCTCATTCTTTCCTTCTACAACCCGAACGGTTTCTCTCCTCAAACGGGTCTTGGCAGATTGTATCGTCAAAGGCTAACGTAAAAGGGTCGTATGCGGTTAGGATGACGTCAGACCTTCCCTTTAAAGAAGCTTTCGCAGGCACTCTTACAATTTCCGAAGGCTCCTTATCCCCTACGGATACACTTAAGGCAAAAGAAATCATAGGAGAAATTCATTTAAAAAACCAAGAACTTGTCTATAGCCTAACAGCAAAAAATATATTATATGGAACGGATTTTGCGCCTTTTCATCTTCAGTTGGACGGGCGAACAGACTTACAGAATAAAGTTGATTTTAAGTTTCTTCTATCCCTCCCCTCCCATGCCTTTACCCTCAATGGAGAAGGCGAACATTCTTTTACAGGAACAGGTCACACAACACTCACCTCAAATTCGTTAGTCTTTCAAAAAAACGGTAAATCATTTGAGAGCCTCCGGAAAAAAGCGCCTCCCTTCTTAAAGACATTTTCGGGAAAACTAAGCACAACGGGAATAATTAAATGGACAAAAGAAAACCTGGATTTATCCCTTATGATCACTCTTTTAGAAGGGAAAATGACAGGACACGGATATAATATTGAGGGCATTGAGACAAAACTTCACCTTAAGGGAATTTCTCCTCTTGTAATAACGCCTCAACAAATCATGCGCATCCAAATCGTTGAAGGGCCGTTTAACCTTAAAAACGGAAAAATCATTTACGGTGCCACAGAGACGAAAGGACTAAGAGCCGAGAGTCTTTCTTTTGAGTTTGCAGGAGGCATTATAAAAACCACACCTATTTCCCTGTGGCCGTTGAGGTTTCCCATCGCTTTCGATGTGACCTTTAAAGAGGTTTCTTTGTATGAACTCACCAAAATTGCCGATATAGAGGGATTAAGTGCCAAGGGAACTTTAAAAGGCACCCTTCCCGTAAAAGTTCACTCTGATTTTAGCATCACAATCGATACGGGATTCGCCCACGCAACAAACAGCGGCTATATTCGTTATCGCCCCCACACCAAAGTTTTACCCACCGATCACGACTCAACATCCTTAGTCTCTCAAGCCTTAGAAGACTTTGAATTCAGTGACTTTAAGGCAGATATTAGAAAAATCCCCCGTAAAGATACGGAACTCCTGTTAGACATAAAAGGTCATAATCCTAAAGTTTTAGAAGGGTACCCTTTTCATTTCCGCATCAATGTCAAAGGCTCTTTAGAAGAGATTATTCAAAAAAGTCTTGACGTTATGATGTCTGATGGTAAATTAAATAAAAATATTTTGAAGAATTCACATGAATAAATTGTTTTTATTTAAAATCAAAAAGTTATTACACAGCCTTCCGATAACCTTGTCATTTTTACTTCTTTCTTGCTCTCCTGTTGTGACGGTTAAAGCGCCCAAAAGGCCCATTGAAGTCAACATCAACTTAAAAATCGATCATAAACTAAAAGTAAAAGTAGACCGCGAGCTTGACAAAGTTATCAAAGAAAACCCGGATATATTCTAAGGAACCTAACAATGAAAAAAATACTCCGTAAAATAATATCTTTAACTCTTGTGTGCTTGATCGGCGCAACTGTTTTAAGTATCCCGACACCTGCGCAAGCCCATATGTCAGCCCAAGAAGCCAAGCAAAAGAAACTGATTGAGGAAAGGGGCGACGGTTATGTCAAAGCCCTAACACCCGAAGGAGAAGCCGTTGCGACAGCAATCAATGCCCAACGACGAGCCTACTATGAAGACGTTGCACGTCAAACAGGCGCTACTCCCGCTCAGGTTGCTCAAGAAGCCGCCGGTCGTCTATAGAATTTTCTAATAAATTCCATACTATAAAAAAGGCTTATATCAGAACAACGATCCGATTAAGCCTTTTGCGCTTATTTCTTTAGTCCTCGCGCAATTTGCTCCCAAGAAACAAATTTGAAATTTGAACCGCCTCCTTTCGTTGAACGGTTATCATGAGCAACAAAGAGCCCCTTAGGAAAATTGGGAAGCGCATGGTGCGTTACGTCAATACCGTCGGTTTCCTCCGTTCCTTCCATTGTACCTTTAGGCGCAATTTGAAAAGTACCGACATAGCTATGGGGTGCTTGACGTTCATAAACAACGTAGGTGCTATTGCCTTGAGACGAGGCAATCAAATACCCCGTTCCATCCGCCCCGTGGTAAAGCGTCAGTCCTTCAATATCAGCTACAAGGTGTTGCCCGACAGCATCAACTTTTTCCCGCGCCGTGCCTCCTAAAGGGTCTGCTTTA
>CAJDWK010000048.1_pt1 | contig 11370 bp, 9 predicted proteins | sample 7391621 | NCBI WGS metagenome assembly CAJDWK01 (sample SAMEA7055734, study PRJEB34461) | soil metagenome | biome: terrestrial ecosystem; feature: Peninsula; material: soil | place: Antarctica | collected 2016
ATCTCTCGACGACCTGCTCCCCTACAACTGGAAACCCCAAGCCATATAAGCTCGGGGCTTTTTTTATCCAGTTAAGATGGGCTTTGTGAGTCGATTACCACAGGAAAAGCTATCCGGTTTTAGGATCATTTAATCAAGGAAAGATAAAATGTTACATTATGAATAAAACGCAGCGAATTCGCCTGCGCAAGAAATCTACTTCATATATGTCTTCATAATCTCCTTCTAACTTTAGAACTAAAGAGAAAAATATTTACTGTCAACAAATATCTTGAAAAGTTTATGCAGAGCCGGAATCTTATGAATGAGTGAAGTTCTTTTTAAAAAGGTGAGACAAATCCCATGACGTCTTTAACTTGTTTTAACGTCTGATTCGCAAGAGTATTTGCGTGTTCGGCTCCCCTCTTTAAAATCTTTTCAAGTTCTGCTTTTTCATCTAAATACCGAGCCGCGTTTTTTGAAATGGGCAAGAGTTTATCAATAAGAACATCCGCTAAAAGAGGTTTGAATTCTGAAAAAGGTTTCCCGGCGATAAACGGCAATGCTTTTTCAAGGGTCTGATCCGTAAAGGCGGCATAGATGGTGGCCAGGTTTTTAGCTTCGGGTCGATCCTCAAAACCACCTAAGGTTTCCGGAAGAGGTTCGGGGTCGGTTTTTGCTTTACGAATTTTTTGTGAAATTTCATCAGCCGTGTCCGTTAGGTGAATCCGTGAAAAATCCGACGGATCGGATTTACTCATTTTTTTCGACCCGTCTCGCAAGCTCATAATGCGCTTTGCCTCCCCTTTAATAAGAGGCTCGGGAACGGTAAAAATATCGTTTTGAAAACGATGGTTAAAAGATAAAGCAATATCCCTTGCCAATTCAATGTGTTGCTTTTGATCGTCTCCCACAGGAACGTGTGTGGTTTGATAAAGCAAAATATCAGCTGCCATCAAAGTCGGATAAGCCAACAAGCCTAAAGCCGCATTATCGCTCTTTTTACCGGCTTTGTCCTTAAATTGAGTCATACGATTCAACCACCCTAACGGCGTCATACAAGACAATAACCATCCCAATTCGGCATGGGCGTGAACATGACTTTGAACGAAAATCGTACTTTCTTCCGGATCAATACCGGCTGCCAAATAGGCAGCTGCCACTTCCAATGTTGCTTGATGAAGGGCTTTAGGATCTTGAGGAACGGTAACGGCATGAAAATCTACGATACAAAAAAGAGTCTCATATTGACTTTGTAGATCGACCCAATTTTTGATGGCGCCAAGATAATTCCCAATGGTTAAATTATTAGTCGGTTGTACACCGGAAAGAATACGCCCTGTCATAAAAACCTCTTTTTTCTATTTACGTTTCAAAATATTGAAATCGCTTTTTTTAATAATACCCAAAATATAGCATGCTAACGCATAGGATATAACCCCTGCTCCAACCATAATAGTAAGGGCAATAATCTCATGGAAACGTGCGCCTTGCGCTTGCTCCCAAAGCAAATTGCGTAAGGAATAAATTGTCCCAAAACAAACAAGGCTTGCAAAAGCAAGCTTTGGCAAAAACGTTACAAAACGTTCGGAAATCGGCATCATTTTGCCCCGCTGTGTAAAGACATACAATAAGAAAGCATTGACCCACGCCGCAATTGCCGTGGCAGCGGCAAGCCCGACATGTTGATAGAAACGAATCAAAATTAAATTCAAAGCTAAATTTAATAACATCGCCGCGACGGCAATTTTAACAGGCGTTTTTGTATTCTCTCGCGCAAAGAAGATATTGGTGAAAATCTTGATCATAATATAAGCGGGAAGACCTGTTGAAAAAGCCATCAACGTATAGGAAATTTGCAGAACATCCTTCGGTAAAAGTTTACCGTGCAAATAAACAACTTGAGCAATGGGTTCGGCCAACACAAAAAGACCAAGAGCCGAAGGGACGGCAAGAGCCAGAGCATATTCAAGGGCTAAATTCTGTGTTTTATAGGCCGTTGTGTAATCTTTAACCCGCACTTGCTTTGACAGCATCGGCAAAAGTGCCGTTCCCATGGCAACCCCTACCGTGCTTAAGGGAAGTTGATTAAGGCGGTCGGCATATTCAAGGTACGATATTCCGCCTTCACTCAAAAAAGACCCCACAATGATATCCAGAAACATATTAATTTGTACAACACCTCCGCCAATGACAACGGGCAACAAAAGCTTAAAAAACTTTTTTACATCTTTTGTCATTTTGGGACGCTTGATTTTCATAGCATATCCGTGTTTCCACGCGGGTATCATGACCCAAAGAGCTTGAACAACACCGCACACGGCAATACCGATAGAAAAGGCTTCTCCGTTATTGGCAGTAAAAGATTTTACGGCAAAGACCGTTGCAATAATCGAGATATTACCGAACATCGGAGAAGACGCAGCATACGCAAAGCGCTCAAGTGAATTCAGCACGCCGCTGAAAAGGGCACATATGGAAATAAAGAGCAAAAAAGGAAAAGTAATGCGCGCAAAATCGATCGTGTATTGCAAGCGTTCGGGGGTTTTTGAAAAACCCGGAAGCAAAATTTTGATCACAAAAGGCATGAAAATCTCACTCAAAACCACAAAGATTGAGAGAACAATGATCAACAAAGAAAAAATTTGCTCTGCATAATTACGTGCTTTTTCAGGGCCTTCTTTAGCCAACATGCCCGCAAAGATAGGAACAAAGGCAGAATTGAAGGCACCTTCTGCAAATATACGTCGCATCACGCTGGGAATCTTAATGGCGATCACAAGAGCATCGGACATAGCGCCTGCACCAACGAGAATAGCCATTAACATGCTTCTAAAGAAGCCAAAAACACGACTTCCCATGGTAAAAAGACTAATGGTCGCAACGGACCGAATAAGGTGCATAGAAATATTATCCTTTTCTAATTTCCACTCATTTTTAGCAAATTCTTGTCTTGGGGACAAGTCATCCTGCACTTTTCAAAGGATTTGTTTTTTTGTTGAAGCGGCTCTCAATTCTTTGCTATCCTCACCATGAAGACAGGGAATAAAACAGGAAGCGCACAATGTCTAAGAACAAAAAGCAAACTCTTATACTCACCCTTTTCCTCCTTTTTTGGGGAACAAGCAACGATATCGCCGCAAAAAATCCTTCAACACCGCCACAAACTAAAGCTTTAAAAGCACCTCTTTTAAAAAGACAAACGCTCGAAAATCCCCCCTCTCAAAAACAAGTTCCAAAAGGTCATCGTCTCAATATCTATCAAGAAAAAGAGCTTCCTCTGCTTTATAAAACAGCGGCAAACGAAGTTATAAAATCCCTAAGAGCAAAGCCCGCCTGCGTTGTTTTATTACCGACGGGTTCCACCCCGGAAAAGATGTACGGCGAGCTTATCGCTCACTTTAAAGCGGACCCGTCCATTGACTTTTCCAAAGCCAAATTTTTTAACCTGGATGAATACGTTGGTTTACCGCCGACACACCCCTTAAGTTACAGCTATTATATGGAGCATTACTTTTACGGCCCGTTACACGCCATTGATCCGTCACGTGCTCCTCAACGAGAAAATACTTTTATTCTCTCTGCCAAGGTTGGGGAATCCCCTCAGGAAACCCTGAATCGTTTTAAAAAAGACTTAGAAAATGCCGGCTCCATTGACCTTGCAATTTTGGGTGTTGGCGGCATTTTTCTGTCTAAAAACCTTCAAGGAGAACAAGTTATTAAGGGAGGACACATTGGCTTTAACGAGCCCGGAACGTCTCCCTCCCAAGAAACGCATCTTGTCACCCTCACCTCTAAAACACGAAAAGATACTCAACACCGTTTTCGGTCTCTCCAAACCTTAATGCAGCAAGGAGAAATTGCAAGGCAAGACGCCGTAAATGTCCCTGCAAAAGCTTTAACAATCGGTTTAAAAGAAATTCTCTCCGCTGAAAAAGTTATCCTTCTTGCAACCGGGGAAAATAAAGAACGCGTCATTAAAGAAATTTTTAAAAAAGCTGCCAATCCTAATTTTCCGGCAAGCTATCTTTTGGATCACCCCAATGTCTCTTGGTATTTTGACGAGTTCGCTGCAAAATCTCTCGAAGCAAAACCTTGTATTTACGCAAAATCTTCAACGTATTTTCCACGGCACTGGCTTAAGAAATGCGCTCATCTCCTTGCTCTGAAAAAAGAAACGGAGGCAATTTCTCTGACGAATTTTACAGCAGAGGGTATCCCTTCAGAAGTCGTGAAAGCCTATCAAAGCCATCGATTCCGAACAGTAACGGCAGAAAAAGCTATCCTGCAAGATCTTAAAAGCGGCCTACTGAACAATCGAGACGAACTCCCCCAAGGACAAACCGTTCTCATAATGTCCCCTCATCCCGATGATGACGTCATTAGTATGGGCGCGACGTTGAAAAAGCTCGCCGAACGGGGTAATACGGTTCATGTCGTTTACGCTGTAACAGGATCAAATGCCGTTCGCAATAGTTTGCCGGAATATCAAAAAGAATATGCGGGACAGGATAAAACCGACCCCCTGCAAGCGGCTTATGAAGCCAAAACAGCGGTTCGCGAAAAAGAAGCACAAGCTGCAACTTCAATTCTTGGTGTCCCTCCTAAGAATCTCCATTATTTTAGAGCAGACTACTATACAAGACGAGGTATTCCGGAAGTGTCCCCCTTCTCTGTCAATGATCATAAACGTATGCAAGTTCTCTTGGTAAGAATCAATCCGGATATTATTTTCTTTGCTGCAGAAGATGACCCTCACGGCGCCCACGGACTTGCCGTTAAGCTTCTTGCCCACAGTCTTGAGCATCTTGGGAAATACGATAAATTAAAAGGGATAACCCTTTGGGGTTATCGGGGCGCTTGGAATGAATGGCCTTTGGATGACCCTGATAATTTAACCTTTATTTCTTTTGATGAAGAAAATATGGAACAAAAAATCGCAGCCATTAAAGAACACAAGTCTCAACTTAATCCTCTTTTTCCGGGAGATGATAACCGAGAATTTTATGAACGTGCCCAAGCTCGTAATAAGGCTATGGCTTCCGAATATTATACTCTAATCGATGTAAATTCCGGGATAATTGATGAAAATAAAAAGAGAACCGAAAAAGAAACCTTAAGCTCATTAACAAAAATAAAAGCCATGCCTTACCTTGAAGTTTTTAAACGCTTTAACGTAAAAACTTTTATTGCTCACTACAAACCGTAAAGGAAAAAAAATGAAAAAATTAGGATTAAAAATCGCACTCATTTCTTGTGTTTTTCTCTTAGCAGGGAATACTGTCCAAGCAAAAGAAACTGTGAAAAAAACACAGGCCCAAGTAAATATTGGGCGTTTTTACAAGGCTTTGAAAAGGGGACCTTAGAGAAAAAAACCGAAGAATTACGCGAAATTTCAGAGACACTGAACGACCTTATTAAAGCACGGGAAAGCTTTAATAAGACATGTTCCAAAAACACTGATCCAAAGTGCCGAGAGCTTTTAGAAAGTTACCTTAAAATTGAAATATCCGCCGTTGAAGAATTAAAAAAAGAAGTCCTAGAAACAGGTATCAATTTAAAAACAGCCCTCAGAAATCTTTCAGAACTTTAGGTTTTTTACACGTTTCAAAATACTTTAGAAAACGTTTTTTTAAGAACTTGATCAACCTCAGCTAGTGTGACGTTAACTCCCAATTTATGGAGGGAAGTCACACCGTGCCCTCGAATTCCACAAGGTATAATCCCCTTAAAGTGAGAAAGATCCGGATGCACATTCAAGGCAACACCATGGAAGGTTACCCACTTTGAAACACGCACTCCGATGGCTGCGATTTTATGATCAAGTGGCTCCCCGGTCGCCGTCGTTAATGCCTTTTTTTCAGGAACCCACAATCCGACACGACCGTCTCGACGACATGCCTTAATGCCAAGTTCCTTCAATGTTAAAAGCAACCATTCTTCCAAAGACCATACATACGCTCGCAAATCTTTAGTGCGCCTATTGAGATCAAGCATGGTATACACAACTCGCTGTCCCGGTCCGTGATAAGTTACTTCTCCGCCTCGTCCTGTTTTAAAAGAGGGTAATGAATTGTCTAAAATATCTTCTCGTTTTGCGCCGGTACCAAGCGTATAAAGGGAAGGATGCTCAAGAGCCCACAAGAGCTCTGACTCATTCCCTTCTTGGATGACTTTCACCCGCGCTTTCATGATAGAAATAGCTTCTTCATAAGGCACAAGCTCGGCTGCCGTTACCCAATGAGGGGGATGAGAAAATTGCATTAGGCTATCCGTTTCTTTTGAAAGGTTTCTTGCTGCTCTTTTTCATTTTTGCACAACTTTGCAACGGGAGCAAAAGAACGGCGATGATGTGGGGAAACCCCATGGCGAATAAGACCTTCTTGATGGGTTTTTGTCCCGTAGCCTGCGTTAGTTTCCCAACCATAATGGGGATAGAGAAGCGCCAAGTCCTTCATTAGGGTGTCCCGTGTCACCTTTGCAATAATAGAAGCCGCTGCAATGGAAAAACTACGGCCGTCACCCTTTTTAAGAGTTTGGAGAGGACAATTAAGAGAGGGTGCGCAAATACCGTCAACCAAGGCAAAATCAGGTTGTTGAGGTAAGTTTTCAACAGCTCTTGCCATAGCTAAAAGAGCACCCTGACGAATGTTAATACGATCAATTTCGCCCTCACTTGTTTGGCCGCATCCAAGATAACAGTGGATCCCTTCATAGGATTTTAAAAGATTATAAGCTTTATCACGACGCTTTGCCGTTAACTTTTTTGAATCATCAAGGAGAGAAAGTAAATCAACGGGTACAGTTTTAAAATTCAAAAAAACCACAGCTCCTGCTACAACGGGCCCAGCCCAAGGGCCGCAACCGGCCTCATCTACGCCCGCAATAAATCCTTTGTATTTTAAGGTCTCATATGCTTCTTGTTCAAAGCTAAAATCAGGCATCAAGCTTTGGATCTTTTCGGTCTGTCTTAGAAGACTTTCTATCAGTCTGCGCCGCCTTCGATTCATTAGCACCGGAGGTTTCTACATCCCTAACGTCGCTGCTTGAAGTCTCTTCTTGTACGCCGCCTTCAACAATAGAGGCCTCTTCAACGACAGGATCAATGCCTAAATCAAAATCAGGCTCGGTTTTGATATCTTCTGCTTTTGGTCCCCTAGGAGAAGAAAATTGTTCTGCAAACTTTTTACAAGACTCTTTAATCCTTGAAATGGCTTGCATTTGAGGGGCATAAACCGTGCTCATTAATTCATCGGCACTCTCAATTCCCCCGGGAGCAACATTATGCAAACGACGGGCAGCCATCAACCAAAGAGGGCTTAGGGCTAATGACAAAGCGGCTAAAGAAACGATAAGCTGCTCTCCTTCAGCATCAATAATCTTCACATCACATCCGACGGTGACTAAAACAAAAGCAAACTCACCCATCTGAGAAAGGATTAATCCTGCTAAAAATGCCCGAGACCACGGCTGTTTGAAAAAGTGGAGGGCACCGATATTAAGTGCTGTTTTTCCAAGGGTGATAAAAATCAACAGAACCGCCACCTTGCCAAAGTTATTCCAGATAAAGGAGAAATCAAGCAACAAACCGACGGACAAAAAGAAAACCATCAATAACACACTTTGAATCGGCTTAGTCGCATGAATCATGGTTTGACGTTCGCCTGAGTTTCCAATGATCAAGCCGCCCAAAAACGCCCCATAAGCAGCAGAAAGCTCGAGAATACCGGATAAACCGGCCATACCGAAACAAAAGAGCATAGCAGCTAGGGGCTGTAAATCCTCGTGACCGCTATACAATTTTGAAAAAGGAAGGCTGAGTTTCTCACGACGACTTAAAAAGAAAACAATAACCAGCAAAATACCGACGGCCAAGGCAACTTTAACAAGCACATTCCAACCAAGACCGTCCCCTCCCATACCTCGAATAACCAAGATCAACGGTACGATCAACAAGTCTTGCGCGATTAAAACGCCAACGGCAACACGACCTGTTTCCGTGCGTAATTCTCCGATGCTTTCCAGCATTTTAATAGCAACAGCCGTGGAAGAGAGCGCAATACTAAAAGCCAAAACAACAGATAAGCCGAGGGAAAGACTAAAAATTTTTCCAATCCCGAGAACAACCACAAGACTCACGCCCAGTTGCACCAGAGCCGTTGCCAAGGAAATAAGCCAAATGCGCTTAAAAGCCCTTAAACTCAATTCCATACCGATTAAGAATAACAGCATAATCACACCGAGCTCCGCCAAGGCCGTAATCATATTGCGATCCCCCGCCAAATTAAAAGCAGAGAGAATCACACCGCCAAGGATATAACCGAGAACAGCAGGCTGTTTAAAACGCTCGAAAAGCAGACCGCAGCTTAACGTCGCCAAAACGATCAAAGTTATCTGTGTTAAATCAATACCGTCATGCATATACTTTACTCACTCTCCGTCAACAGGGTAGGCTTTTACGATGATTACATTTAAAGGTTTTTTGTTTAAAAATACAAGAAGAAAGACAAAAGAAAGAGTATTGCTTTTAGGCCGGCTTTCGAAGGTCAAGGTTTTCCGGACTTTCCTGCACCGCATAAGAACGCCTAAAGGATTCGATGATTTGGTTCACTTCGGCATCGTTTGTCCCGACGCCTCGTAAAACACTCGAAGCTAATTGCAAGCTTGGTTCAAAGTTTTCCGGCTTCACAACCACGGCCCCTGCTTGCGTTAACTTGGCAACATAAGCATCATCATTAATACGAACGGAAACATTAATATTAGGGAACTTGCGACGAACCATTAAAGACGCACGCAAGGTTGTCTTCGGCAAGGCTAAACTTACAACGGCTGACGATGCTTTATCAGCCCCCAAACTTTTCCACACAACATCTCGGGTTGCATCTCCATAATAAACGGGAAGACCTCTTGCTCGCCCTTCCAGAACCCGATTCATGTTATTATCAATGGCAACAAAAGGGATCATACGATCAGCCAACAAGCGACAAATCATTTTTCCAATACGTCCGAAGCCGGCAACAATAACGTGGTTGCGCAAATCATCAATCTCATCTTGAACGGACGCAAGTTTCGAATCACCTTCCTTCAAATCCAAACGTTCGCTGAGCCATTTCCCAAAGGTTGCGAGAAAAGGTGTCAGAGCCATTGAAATGGCAACACTTAGATAAATAACTTGGGCCGTACCGGAAGACACAAGCTTTTGATCGACCGCAGGGCCTAAAACAACGAAGGCAAATTCTCCTCCGGCAGCCAGCAAAAAAGCAGTTCTCACAGCAGAGCCCGTTGCAATTTTAAAAGCCTTACAAAGGCCAAAAATAATAATTGCTTTAACAAGCAACATAGCACCCAAGAGCATAAAAATTTCACGAGCCTGATTTACAATAACATAAACATCAATATTCATCCCGACAGTCATAAAAAACAGACCCAACAACAATCCGTAGAAAGGTTGAATATCCGCTTCTACCTGATGACGATATTCGGTTTCACTTAACAAAAGCCCTGCCAAAAAAGCCCCCAATTCCTTTGATAACCCGGCAGCATCCGTTGCAAGGCTCGTCAAAAGAACAATCAAAATACTCACCGCTGTAAAAATTTCAGCCTTTTGAGATGCCACAATTCTAAAGACAGGACGCAAAATAAGCTGCCCGAAAAGGACAATCAAAATCAGGACAACGGCTGCCTTTAATCCCGCAGCACTTAAAGCTTCAACCAAATCTTGCTCAGGCGTTGAAATTGTCGTAAGAAGCACAAGCAAAACCACAACAGCCAAATCTTGAAAAAGCAAAACAGCAAAGGAAACACGTCCGTACTTCTGAGCCAAGTCACCTTGCTCTGATAAAAGCTGTAATCCAACGGCCGTGGAGGAAAGAGCCAAGGCACTTCCGATTAAAAGAGCCGATGCCGGAGCATAAGAAAAGAAATAAGCAATAAGCGACACAACAGAAATGGTCACAACCACCTGCATTAACCCAAGGCCAAAAACATAGCGCCGTAACACTTGGAAACGTCGCATAGGTATTTTTAAACCAATGGTGAAAAGTAAAAAAACAACCCCAAATTCCCCAAGAATCTCGATGGTCGCAACGTCCGTGATAAAAGCCAGAGCATGAGGGCCGATCAAAAGTCCCGCAATCAAATACCCCACAATAGAATTCACATTTAAGGCACGAAAAAGCGAGACCATAAACACGGCAGAGAACAAGATAATAATCACATTTGCAATATAAGCTTCATGTTCCATGGAGACTCTTTTGACGGCTCTTTCTTAGGGGGCTAATACCTTATATTTATACCTCTTTTTAAGAAATCAAGCAATCGGCTTGATCCTATTTTCAATGAATTCATTAACTTTGATAACTTTTTTCATAATAATTAACATTTATTAAAGAAAACTTTACTATTTGTTAAATTTCCAAAGGGCAAAATGAAACGACTAAGAGGAGGGAATATAATGAAAAAAGAACGATCAAACCTAAAGCTGTTTGCCTTTTTGGCATTATTAATAGGCTCGAATTCCGGGGCCGAAGCATCAGAACATCTTTTGGAAGAATTTCAACTTTTAAGCACAAAAAGATTTTCCGAGAGCCTCGATATTGGGCTTTACTTTCAAAAGCCAACAACTCTAACTATTACCCTTGAAGGAAATCCCGCAGAAAAACACGACGGAAACCTTCCTTTTTTCAGCAGAACTTTTAACGCTGACGACGCTATTTTAACGGATCTCTTCGGCGCATTTATGGTTCAGGTAACAAGGGGCGAACAAACTCATATTATAGAGGCAATTCTTCAAGAAAAAGAAACACAAGGCTTTATCGGTTCGGAAACTGAGGGAGAAAAAGGTAGAGAAATAGCCCTAGACGCAAGCGATATTATAAGCTTTGTTCTTAAAACCGATTTTAAATTCGAACGCCTTTATGCCTTGGGAAACCGTCAAGGAACCGTTAAAATCACCCTGCAAAATCACGCCGATGAAAAACCTAGCCCCCATTGGATGGCCTACCCTCATCCCTTTTTTGAGGCAAAAGACGTAGGTTTACAAGTTTTAAGAACGCTTTTTCAAAAAGCCTATGAGGTCGATTCTAAGGAAAAAGTATCTCATTATTTTCTCTAAGATTAGAATGATTCTAATCAAGAAAAAATAAGATAGACTTATTAAAACGGGAGGGCTTTGCCTCCTCTATTTCTCCATCTCGAAACGCAAGTAGAAGTGAGGAACAGTTTGCCCTGAAGCAGTGCCTGCACGGGTTGCAAAAGTAAAAGGCTTATTTGCTGTTTTCAGTTCTTTTGCAATGATATACTCCTTACCAATGAAGGTGCCTTACTCAAATAAAACTCTATAATTAAGATAATAACCCTTTATTTTATGACAAATTTTATGTATAAATAAAG
>CAJDWK010000047.1_pt1 | contig 10645 bp, 11 predicted proteins | sample 7391621 | NCBI WGS metagenome assembly CAJDWK01 (sample SAMEA7055734, study PRJEB34461) | soil metagenome | biome: terrestrial ecosystem; feature: Peninsula; material: soil | place: Antarctica | collected 2016
AGTTACCGCCCCAACAGTGCTGCAAAAATATCCCCTAGACCAAAGATGACTCCCCCAGTATCTTTTTTTCAATTCAGGAAACTCACGTTGTAAGCGATGGGAACTTTTTCCTTTTAAGTATTGAGCTATTTTCGATACTGACAAGTGACTGGGCGCACTCACCAGAACGTGAACATGGTCAGATCGGACATTACCACGGACAACTACTATCTCTTTTTCACTACAAATTTGCCGGATTAGTTCACGAACACGAAGACCTATATCGCCACGTAAAACAGGATAACCATACTTTGTCTTCCACACAAAGTGATATTGAAGCTCCAAAACTGTATGCGCTCCGCGCTTATATCTATCTGAGTTAAACATAAATGCACTATAGACTATTATTCTGCTAAAGCAATTCCGCCTAAAGGCGAAGGTTTATACCCTGCCCATGGAAAATTAAATTGCTTTAAAATGGAGAATTTCTCACATGAAAAAGAGAAAGAAAAGAAAAAGGTCACCTCAATAAATAAGGCGACCTTTATAGGGTGTTTTATCTAATTCTTAACGTTCCTACTATTTTTTCAGATGTGTAACGAGCATCATGATACCTGAGATACCGACGATCACGTTAAAGATCTTTAGAAGAATTGGAACGGATCCAAGAATTTTTCCAACGATATCAAGGTCAAGCAAATCGACTAACATTAATCTAAAAAACGTTATTTAAATCCTTGCAAATAACACAAACGTTAGTTACCATAAAACAAGTAACATAAAATAGAAAAATCGTTATTTATGGGTAAGATTAATAAGCTTGATCGCATAGGAAGATACGTTAAATGTTCCGTTGTCGGCGGAGAATATTATGAAGCATATATACCTCCAAAGCTTCCACCGGAGCCAAAGCTTTCCTTAGAAGAGTTATACCCTCTTTTAGATCGGGCAAATATAGCACTTGGAAAGCTGGAAGGCATGAGTTCTCTACTTCCCGATCCCTCTTTATTCTTATACATGTATGTCCGCAAAGAGGCCGTCCTATCTTCACAAATTGAGGGAACCCAATCCTCTCTTTCTGACCTTTTGATCTATGAAAATGAAGAAGCTCCCGGCGTACCTATTGACGATGTAAACGAAGTTTCTTGCTATGTTTCTGCTATGAATTATGGCCTTGAAAGACTTAAAATACTTCCTCTTTCTCTTCGCCTATTACGTGAAATACATGAAAAATTAATGAAAAATGCACGTGGTGGAAGTAAATACCCCGGAGAGTTCAGAACGTCTCAAAATTGGATTGGAGGCACTCGACCGGGAAATGCTTCCTTTGTTCCGGTTCCCCCGGAAAATTTAATGGAGCCCCTTGGAGACCTCGAACTATTCTTTCATGATGAAAGTGTAAAACTGCCAAAACTCATCAAAGCTGCCCTTGCTCACGTACAATTCGAAACTATCCATCCCTTCTTGGACGGTAACGGCAGATTGGGAAGGCTTCTCATCACCTTTTTGTTGTGTGTAGACGGTGTTCTCAAAAGCCCGCTACTCTATTTAAGTTTGTATTTCAAAACACATCGCGATATTTACTATACTCACTTGCAATCCGTGAGAGAAACGGGGGACTGGGAAGGATGGATTGAGTTTTTTCTACAAGGAGTAGTAGAAACTGCTTCTCAAGCAACACAAGCAGCGCATGATATCGTGGCTCTTTTTAAGCAAGACCTCTTAAAAATTGATAACCATGGAAAAGCCATCTCCGGATTGGTCAAAATACATAACTATTTACAGAAAAACCCTATATCCAATACAAAACACATTACTAAGACCTGCGAGATTGCTCTTCCTACAGCTTTAAGAAACCTAAACATATTGGAAGATTTAGGAATCATTAGAGAAGTAACGGGCAAAGAACGCAATAAGGTTTTTGTTTATGACGCTTACTTAAAGATACTTAGCAAAGGAACGGAGCCTCTTAAAACCTAATTGGCTCAAATTTACACCATTCCGGTGATTTAACGGTTACTCGGCTTCTCTTGCCGAGTATGAAGAGAAAGTAAATAAGCCGAAAGATTCTCCTATTAGATGAAGCTACGGATCGGTCGCCCTTCTAAAACCGAACGCGTGCTTTAAAAACAAGCAGCGAAAAAGGCCGCCTATTTTGTTGAGGCGACCTTTATAGGGTGTTTTATCTAATTCTTAACGTTCCTACTATTTTTTCAGATGTGTAACGAGCATCATAATACCGGAGATACCGACGATCACGTTAAAGATCTTTAGAAGAATTGGAACGGATCCAAGAATTTTTCCAACGATATCAAGGTCAAGCAAACCGACAAGACCCAAGTTGATTGTTGCTATCATCACAAATAGTAGAGATACTGTTTTAAAGACATCTAGCATAATACTTACTCCCTTGTTTATAGTGATTTTTATATTATATTAGCATACAAACACATTTTTGTCAATACTCACAAAAAATTATTGACTTTTGCTTGCTTTCTGACTATATATACAAAAAATAACATAGGTACAGACTCATGAAAAAAATTCTTTTATCCCTCTTCGTTATTGTATTGAGCCAATCCGGCCTGCAATCGAGCGCTTCCAACAGCAACAGTAGCGAACTATCAAAAACCTTTACGGCAGAGGAAGATTATCTTGAACGCCTGCAAAGCATTAAATCAACCCTTAAATCTCCCGATCATTTTTCAAATGAGTTGTCCGAACTGGCCGCTGAGTTTGTAAATAAAATCGGACAAACAATTTCCTCAAAGGATGACCGGTACGAGTCCTTTAGTACTATTGCCGAATACGCAGAAGAGGAGATCACGAACGGAACGTTAATACTTAACCGCCTAAACTACCTCACTTTCCAGCTTGCCGTTTCTATGAATCCAAGCATTTCCAGCCCCCATGAAATTTTTGAAGGTGTTGATCTTTTAATTCAAAATAAAATTTGGATGCTTCCGTACGATGAAGCTTTAATAACTGTTAACGCCTATATTGAAGAAAACTCGAGTGACACGGACCCAACAAAATTTGAGAGCCCTCAAAATCTGGTAATGACTATTTTTCGTCCTTGTGATCGCGGGCAATGGGTTTTTCCTTTGGTAAGCGATAATCCGATTTATGGCTTACGAACTTACGCCCAAGCTTTTGCCAGCGGCATTTCCATTACAGGACTCCCCCTTATTGCCGAGAACTGCGGTGTGCATGCGGGTCTTATTAAACCGGGCCAGTTTGCCTATTTCTTAGTCCATGATCTCTTGCACAATCAAAGCTTAGCACCTTCTATTGATCCTATGGTGAACGCAGCTCATGTAAATGCTATGGCAAAGGCGACAGATGCCGCCTTATCACAGATTGCAAAACTTTCTCTAAAGGAGCAAAAAAAGCCTATGGCATTTTGTTCTTAATAAATCACGAACTGACTGACTATTCGGAAGACAACATCACGCTTTTTACCGGCGATGAATCGCCAAAAGAAGCATTTGAGAGCATGATCAATCATTCGAAAGTTTATGTTGTTCTTAAAATGCACAAAGCCCTTGATACACGAGAGACTTATTATCCTTATTATTTTGATGTGATTGATCGTGATGAAACCTCGCCCTCTATTGGGGAGAGCGATTTCACCTTTCACAATGAAGATGGAACGGACGAGCTCTATTTAGACAAATTGCATACGGATTATGCAGAACTTACAGGAGAACCTATTGACGAAAAATTTTACATAAATGTAAAGAATAAGTTTTTACTCCGTGTAACCGATACAACAGATGAAAGCACACCAAAATTGGCATTACACACTGAAAATATTTTTTACTCATGGCCCGTGCAACGTGCCTTTATCTACTCTCAAGTAAAAATCTTGAAGTTCGTCGGCATAGATAACGGAGAAGATACTTACGGTTCGACTCTCAAGGACTTCAAACCCTCCGTTGCTCATGATATTGTTTTAGAGTTATTGAATAATATCAACCTGCTAGAAGATTAAATCCTCTAAACTTTTATACATACTCAACCTAAAAAACCCGGCGCTTTTAAGAACGGGTTTTTTTATGTTTTCTTGACTTTAAGAAAAAAAAATTAAACAATTGAAAACGTTAAACACATCCGGGTTTTTTGATGACAGGTCTCTTAAAAAAATTAGCAGAATTTAAATTCATCCTTCTTATCTTTTTAATTATGATAAGCGTCATGTCATTTGGTGATTTACTGCCCTTGGTGCTTAAACGAGGGGCCTATACGTTTAGTACCCTCATTCGAGCGGGACTCATGTTTCTACTGCCGCTTTTGGTTCTTCCTTTTGTGGTAAGCAGCATTGCGCTATTACGTTCCAACGGTTTAATCTTAATTGTTTCCCTTGTATTTTTAATCACGGCTTCTAATTTTCTCTCCATTATGATCGGTGGCCAAGTTGCTTCTGCCGTTGTGCCCTTGATGAACTTCGGCATGACTTTTAATGCCGGAGACGCTCAAGAATTGCTCGGATGGTTCGATATTACCCTTGAGCCTCTTTTAAGTGTTGAGGTTATTCTTTTACTTGGATTCGCCTTAGGGTTTTTATTAAGCCTTCTCCCCTCGGATCATAGCTTGGGTAATCGCACCTTAAAATTTTTTGAAAGTTACAAAAAAATTTCCACGCTCTTTTTTCAGAAAATATTCATTCCCCTTTTACCTTTTTATATTTTTGGCATGCTCTTAAAACTGGATGCAGAAAATGACTTTGCAACAGTATTTAAAGATTTCGGTAACCTCATTCTTGTCATCGTAGCTGTTCAATTCAGCTATATTTTCTTTATATTCTGGGTCGGAAATAAGTACTCCCTTAGAAAAGTAATCCAATGTTATAAAAATGTCATACCTGCGGGACTCTTGGGCTTTTCAACCATGTCCAGCCTTGTAACAATGCCCGTCACCCTTGAAACTGCCGAGAAAAACCTTGGCGATAAAGCTATTGCCCAAGTGGCTATTACCTCTACCGTAAATTGCCATGATATTGGCGAATGCATTTCCCTTTCGGTTATTGCGTCAGCCGTTTATCTCATGGCCAACGGTATGATCATGCCTGATTTTTGGACCTTTACTCAATTCGCCTTTATTCTGGCCGTAGCCCAATTTACAGGTGTTTCTGTCCCCGGGGGCAGCGTTGTCATTATCATTCCTCTCCTCACCAAATATCTTGGTTTTTCCCCTGAAATGATAGGCCTTGTAACCACCATCGCTATCTTTATGGATCCAATCGGAACCGCTAATAACGTGGTTGGTAACAGCGCTTTTGCCCTTATTATCCAGCGCTATTTCAATCTCATAAAAGGAAAGTTAGGGAACGGAGAAAGACCCCAAGCAGCAAAATTCTAACAGCCGTATAATCAATTATAGCAATAGAGATCAACAAGATGAGCTAAGATTAAGCGCGTCTCTCGGTCGGGCTTCCCGTCGATTAAAGAGGGTCTGAAATGCATTTGAAAGGCTTGGACGACGGCTTGTGTACTCTCATCAAGTTCTCCTGTTACGGGACATCCATAACCATAATCCCTTAAACGTAACTGCGTCCAAAGAATTTCTTTTCCGCCCTGCGGCAATTCTACAAAACGCAACTCCCTCCCTAAATCTTCTACCCAAGCCCCAATGCCAAACTCCTTGTAAAGGCGCTCCCAAGGAAATAAAGGCCCGGGGTCAACCTTGCGGCCGGGTGCTATATCGCTATGCCCGATAAACAAAGAAGGTAGAATATGCCAACGCTCCTTAAAATCAACAAGTAATTCGGCAAGGCTCCGGAACTGTTCTTCCGGAAAAAGAAACCACTTAAGGGGTGATCCCGAACACGTCACACAGGAAGAGCGATCTACTTCTTCCGGCACATGTATATCATCATAGCCCCAATTCACAATCTCAACACCGAGAGATAAAGAATTAATATCAGAGAACCCTCTCCAAACGCCCCTGCCTCCGTGCCAAGCCCTCATGCCGTCAGGGACGATTTGTACAATGGCTCCCTCTCCTTTAATCAGGTAATGAGCACTTACGCCGGAGTCTCGGCTTTTTGCCAACCATTCTAAAGATGATTTATCACTGCCGGCGGTGTAATGAAGCACGACAACTTGCGGTTTACGCGCGGTATAGTTCTCTGTTGAAAAGTATTCTATATCCTCAAGATTTGTTGTAAATTGACTTTTTTCCGAACTCATAGCATCACCTGTTATAAAACCTAAGAAAAGAATGCACCGTATAGGATATATTTCCAAGACAGAACCTAACATTCTTTTACAAAAATATTACAACCTCAAATCTAACACGGTAAAAAATATTTTACAAAAAGGTAATATGAATATAACCTCAATATATAAAGTTATTTTTAAAAGAGAGGGTCTATGAAAATATATCTATTTTCATTAATACTTATATTCACACTAGTAACGACTCAAATTAAATCTTCTATCTCGGAAGAGGCAGAAGAGATTCTACAAACCTATTTTTTCCACGATAAAACTTTTAAAAGACATGCACGCAACGCTTTAAGAAAAGACATAACGGATTCGGAAGATCAAAAAAAGCTTATGGAGGCGGTTGCTCTCTATCGACCCGGTATTCATAGCGCTGACAATTTATCCCGACTTTTCGATCTTTTAGCAGCACACGTGCCAGCCGATACTTTTGATGACTTAACGTCAAGCATTAATGCAATCATAAACGCTTATAGTGATGATCACGATAGGCTAAAAGGAGAAACGCTTTTGCACACCATAAACGCTTTGTCCATCCTCAGCCAAAGGAATTTATTGGTTACTGCAACAAAAGCCGTTACGACTTTTGCCGACTTTCCGGATTTCAAAACACATTTAAATTTCTCCAGAGTCTATTTAACAGACTGTTTTTTAAACCCTCTCGTAGAACAACCGACTTGGAACGATGAAGCAACGAGAAATATTATCAAAAGACTCAATTTAGATAAAGAAAAAATGGGGCACATTAGCGTCATGACGATCGATATTTTATACGAAAGAGCAAAATACCATATAGAAAACACGTGAGCATACGATGCACTTTATTTATGAGACATCTCTAAACAACCTTGAGAAAATCCAAGAAGCCTTTAAAGAATGTGAAGAATCTGTTTTTTTCTCAATTCCCTCTCTCAAATCAAACCCCCTCGATCTAAGATCGCTTGACAGGTTCGATAAGACCACCCTCATTCCTCACATCCGATGCGGTGATTATTCCCGCAAACAAACTGTTGAAACGGCTCATCTTGCAAAAGAAATGGGATTTAAAAAAGTCTTTCTCATTTCAGGAGATCCACCCTATGCTCGGCAAAAAGGCCTTACATCCTGCCAAGCTATTCCCTATTATCACCGCCTTGGCCTTGACGTCGGTTCCTCCCTTGATATTTATGCCCCTTGCTTGAAAACAGAGCTTAAAAAAGCAGAGGTGAAAATAAAAGCAGGCGCTCAATATCTGGTGACTCAGGTTGTCTTGATGAGCGATGCAACAGAAAAAAGGCTACTGGAAATTCATTACGCTCTGCAACACACAAAGATAAAAATATATCCTTGTCTTTCTCTTTTAAAGGACTTCCGGAAAGACAGCTTGCTTTTAAAAAAAATCTGCCCTTTTGTGCCGCAAGAAATTTTATCAAGGAAGCAAGACATACAAGATAACAATAAAAAAGCCGTTGAGTTTTTTCAACGACTTTTCTACTCTGACACAATGTATCTTTTTCAATTTAAGAAGCCGTAATTACCCCTTTAAAAGCTACTCCGGGAAATAAGCTTTATTGATTTCCACAGGATTTTTTTGCCGCAAATAAGAAACATAAAGTTCAACGATATCGCTACCGGCTTGTTGTTGGAGTAAATTCTCAAACTTCTTAACTTCTTCCGTACGTTTTGACGCGTCCCCATTTTTCACATCTGTAACCTTAGCAATTAAGAACAAAGGTTGTCCTTCCTTCCCTTGGTAGGGCACTAAAGTAAGATGTCCTCTCGGTACGGAAAAAAGCTGATTAATCGCAACGGGCGGTAAATCAACGGCCGTTGGGGCAAGGGCTTGTTGACGGCTTGCCCGAACAGAGGTCAAAGCCAATTTATGTTGAGTTGCAACGGATTTAAAATTACCGCCGTCACCCAGTTGCTTTTGAATTTTTTCAACCAATTCCTTGGTCATAAGGGTTTGTGCTTCTCTTTTATAAGCAAGCCTAATGTCCTCCATAGCATCGCCAAAAGAAAGTTGCTCAGGATCTTTATGAGTTTCAAGATAGACAACAAAATATTGCCCCGATTCATTCAGCTCTTCCATCGGAGACAGTTCTCCCTCTACGGCATTAAAAGCAAGATCAATGATCGCTTGATCAAGCTCACTTCTTTTTGCATTTTTAGAAGTCAAAGGCACATCTTTAAATTCCTTAAAGGTCGCCCCGTTATTTTTTACAACCTCAGCCAAAGCCGTTCCCCCCTCAAATTGAGTTTGGATTTTATCTGCCATAGAGATGCTAACTTCTTGAGCCCCGTCATGACGCAACTGTCCGCGGATTCTCTCCTTAGCTTCTTTTTCAGGAACATCTTTATATTTCCGGTCCTTTTCAAGATCATAAATAACTTGAATATCTTCTTCTTTTACAGGGATTTTAAGATTTGCCACATCCATAACCACAGCTTTAAAAGTACGACGTTCCGGTGCATAAAATTGACGTCTGTTTTTTCCGTAGAAATCCCGTAATTGATCTTCCGTCGGAGCTTCTTTGAGCTCCATTTTTGCGGGATCAATGATCATTCCTTGGGCCGTTCTGATTTGCGCATTCCAAGAATATAAAGGGGTTGTCGCAACAAAAGGTAAAGAGGCATTTGCAGAAAGCGCCGCAATCACACGGGTGCGAATCATTTCAGCCTTTGTATGAGCAACGTAATCCTTTTCCGTTGCAAAACCAAAATTATGAATAAAGCGCATAAAGGTTTCCTTAGAAAAAGTACCGTCGGGGCGCAAGAAGGCTTTTTGATTGTGGAGCATTTTCACAACATACTCATCGGAAACGGTAATTTTCAAACGATCCGCCTCAATTTTAAAAAGCGCTTCGTCAATAAGACGATCCAAAAGTTGGCGGTCAATGCCGAATTTTTTCACGTCTTCATTCGAAATATCTTGTCCCGTGCGAAGACGCATATTAAGACGCATCCGCTCAATAGCCAAGCCAAGGTCACGATTGGACACGGAAACCTCCCCCACTGTCGCAACCGTTGATTCCTTTGAAAGGCCGATCATCCGCAAGCCGTCTTGTCCGCCCCACATAAAGGCAAAACTAAGGGCCAGAAAACCAAAAAAGATACGGGCGATAAGACTGCCGCTTGCTCGGCGAAATAACTCAATCATTAAAATAAAACTCTTCCTAAAATTATACCCTTTAGAAATAACATTTTATAGACAAACTTCCAAAAGGTTTTTCTAGAAATTAGACTATATTTCACGTATAGATAAAAGGAATTGCCTCCCTTAGGATCAAGATGATGACCGTATATAAAAAAAAGCCCAACTGGATCAGAGTCAAAGCGCCTGTCAGCGCCGAGTACGAAACAACTCGCACCTTGATAAAAAGTAAAAAACTCAATACGGTTTGTGAAGAAGCCGCTTGCCCTAATATCGGTGAGTGCTGGGCCAAAAAACATGTCACGATTATGATTTTGGGAAGTGTTTGCACACGTGCCTGTCGCTTTTGCAATATCAAAACAGGTCGCCCTGATCTACTAGATCCCCATGAACCGGAACGAGCAGCAGAAGCCCTTAGCGGCCTTGGTCTCTCCCATGTCGTGATCACCTCCGTTGACCGCGATGACTTGGACGACGGCGGTGCCACCCAGTTTGCCCGAACGATCAAAGCAATCCGAGAAGCTACGCCTGAAACAACCATCGAAGTCCTCACACCTGATTTTCAACGTAAAGAAGGTGCTCTTGAAATCGTTGTGGAAGCGAATCCCGACGTCTTTAACCATAATGTTGAAACCGTTCCCCGCCTTTACCCGACCGTGCGTCCCGGAGCTCGCTATTTTCACTCTATTAATTTGCTTTCACGGGTAAAGGAAATGGCGCCTCACATGTTTACAAAATCCGGTCTTATGGTAGGTCTTGGAGAAAATAAAGCTGAAATCTATCAAGTCATGGATGATTTTAGGGCAGCCGATATTGATTTCATCACCATTGGTCAATACTTGCAACCAAGCCCAAAACATCACCCTGTAATGGATTTTATTCATCCGGATGAATTCAACGCCTATGAAACCATGGCTCGCGGCAAAGGCTTTTTAATGGTTTCAGCGTCCCCCCTCACCCGATCTTCTTACCTGGCAGGGGATGATTTTAAAAAACTTAGAGCAGCACGGGAGAAAAAAATGCAAGAACAAGGCGTAATGAATCCTTACGAGAATCCTGTAATAGTAGAAAACATTCCGGAACTTGAACCCAAATTACAATTCTAAAAATGCCCCGATTTCAAGATAAGCATTCTTTACCTTTTACCCCAAAACAGCTTTACGACATGGTTTTGGACATCGAGAAATACCCTGATTTTCTTCCATGGTGCACGCGCTCTGAAATTGTTGAGCGCCTTAATGATGAAAACAAACTCTACGCCGCTGTTTCTGCAGGCTATGCTCTTTATAGTGAAACCTACCTCTCA